>ULQL01020649.1_pt1 | contig 22758 bp, 20 predicted proteins | sample 1954411 | NCBI WGS metagenome assembly ULQL01 (sample SAMEA4835654, study PRJEB28245) | human gut metagenome | biome: gut microbiome; material: fecal sample | place: Denmark | collected 2008 | reverse complement strand
CGATGATAACACAACAGGAACTTTGACATGGAGAGAACATGAGACGGGAGAAGAAAAAGAATATAAAGTAACATTTGATTCTGAACAAATAATGACGGTATATGATAAATATACGGAAGAGAAGATCATTTCTTATTACATATTTTCTAAGGGAACAGACGTTTTTTACGCTGTCATGGAAGAAGAATACGATGATAATTGTATATTTAAAGAATATATGGGGTTTATACGTAACTAGATAAAAAACCAACCGCTTTTTCAGCGGTTGGTTTTTTGCTTTTACTATTTAATTATCGAAAGAGGGGTTATATGCGTAGAAGTTTTTACTGTTCATTCTATCTTGTGCAACGCCAAGTGCGTCGCAGAAACGCTGATAGTGAACTATCTCGCGCTCGCGCAGGTATTTTATAGGATCTCTTACATCGGGGTCGTCTACAAGTCTTAAAATGTTGTCGTAAGTTACTCTTGCTTTTTGTTCTGCGGCGAGGTCTTCGTTCAGATCCGCTATAAGGTCTCCTTTTATTCCGACATATTTCATGTCAAACGGAACTCCCGATGCAGCTATCGGATAAATTCCCGTTGTATGATCGACGAAATACGTGTCGAATCCGGAACGTTTTATTTCATCAGGCGAAAGTCCTTTTGTAAGCTGATAGAGAATTGCCGCTATCATTTCAAGGTGTGCAAGCTCTTCTGTTCCAACATCGGTCAGTATACCTACAATCTCGTTATAGGGCATACTGTATCTTTGATTCAAATATCTCATTGATGCTGCCAGCTCTCCGTCCGGTCCGCCGAGCTGGCTTATTATTATTTTTGCATAATTGGCGTTCGGACATTTTATTTTTACGGGGTATTGAAGTTTTTTATCGTACATCCACATATATTAGTTTGCCTCTCTTTCCCACGGCCACGGACTTTTTATCCAATCCCATGTGTTGCAGTCTAAGTTATCATATATTGTCAAAGGTCCGTATTTTTGTATGAATTCCTTTTTCAGACAGTCCAACTTATCTCTGTGAGCTTTGTAAAATTCGAGCGCGTCTTTATCACATGGATGTCCGTCGAGATATAGAACCGTCTCATATACGGCAAAATCTTCTTCCTGAATATTTTTCAGTAGTTTGTCTCTCTCGTTCATCAGCATCTCCTCCCGGTGAACGGTTTGTCGAGTTCACGAAAAATAGTGCCGCGAGAAAGTCCTTCCGACGGTTCGAAAAGGTTTTGAAAATGCTGACATGGAGAATATACCATGGCAAGACTTTTGTCTTCTATGCAAGAAGGGGTACATCTTTGCTGGCATGTGCTTCTTCTGTCATCTCTCCGGTCATCTCTTCTATCGTCTCTTCTGTCAAAAGGGGTTCTTGTATTATTACATGTGTTACAGGTATTGCAAGTGTTACAGGTATTGCATCTGTTGCAAGTGTTACACGTATTTCCCGAAAAACATGAGGGTGTTCTCTGATAATTCATAGAAATATGGCTCCTATTCTTTATTTTCTTTAAGCGGAGGTTTACATTGAGCTTTCGCTCGATTTATTATATGTCGAAAAAGCGCATATTGTCATTGAATGTCGGGATAAAATAATACGTTTGCACAGCGTGTTGCCGATAAAAAATTAAAAGATTTTATTATAAAGAAAGTCGAAATATTTGGGAATATTTATTTTCCAAAGTAAAAAAACAGACCCACGCGATTATCGCATGGGCGAGAAGTCGGAAAATATCAGATTATGTTCGGTGTTATACAGATAGAATTATATTTATATTTGTATTATTTTAATACCTGTCTGATAATCCAAAGCTGTAAACGTTTCGGAAGAAAATCAAGCAGCCGCAGAAGGGGATTGCGATTTATATTGTATATGAACGCAGGATTCTTTTTTCCTAGTATCTTCAATGTTTTATCCGCTATTTTTTCCGAAGAAACGCTTTTGGCTTCCACACTGTCGACGATTTTTTTAAAACGCTCGGCATTGCATTTATAAAGCGAGGTTTTATTGCAGAAACGATCGAGTGCATTTGTGGAAACGCCGAGCATTTCTGTTTTGACCGCTCCCGCACGAATAACGGAAACCGGAATTCCGATGAGTTGCAGCTCCATACGCAGAGAATAAGCATATTTATCGAGCGCGCTTTTCGTTACGGCGTAAATTCCCGTAAACGGAAGAGGATCGAGAGGAGCAAGCTCGCTTGTGGTTATTATTATTTTGCTGTCTTTGCAAAGAAATGGGAGAAAAGCTTTATTTATAAGAAATGCGCCGAAAAGATTTATACGGAATATTCGTTCAAAATCCGAATTTTCCATTTCCATAAGAGAATCGAGCATATAGATGCCTGCGTAGTGTACTATGGCAAAAAGTTTATCCGTTATTTTCCCGACTTCTTCGACAGCGTGTTTTATGCTTTTTTTATCGGTTATATCTGCTTCTATGGGGATAACGTTTTTTCCCGCTTCTCCGATTTTTTTATCGAGCGCAAATACGGTAAAACCTTGCCCGCATAGCTTTTTTACGGTTGCTTTGCCCATACCGCCGTATGCGCCTGTTACAAGTATGTATTGCATATAGCTTCCTTTCCGAAAAAATCACTTATTATATTGAGCACAACTGTTTCAACTATATCAATATTCCGAGAGTATGGTCTACCTCATGCTGAATTATTTGCGCGGTAAAGCCCGAATACGTCTTTATACGTGTCTGCATTTCCGCCGTCTGATAGCGCACTTTTATTGTCCTATACCGTTTGCATTTGCGCGGTCCGCCGAGAAGGGAAAGGCAACTTTCTTCCGTATCGTATGCACCGTCTTTTTTGATTATTTCCGGGTTGAGCATGACAGTGTATATTGGTGTAATACCGCTCTCATCGAGAAAGGCGATGATACATTTTTTTACACCTATCATATTTGCCGCCATGCCGACGCAGGTATCTTTATGTGCTTTTAAGGTATCGAGAAGATCATCTGCGACAGGTAAATCTTCTTTTGCGGCTGGTTCCGATTTTTCTGCAAGAAAAATCGGGTCATGTACGAGTTCTTTTATCATAAACTTTGAAAAAATTGCTCCTTTATGATTTGAAAAAGTAAAAATCATTCTGCTTTATATAAATTTATACCACATTTATCCCGGAATGTCAAAAAAAGTGCAGATAATCTGTTTTTCGGAATTTTGACAGATCATCTGCACTTTGATAAGAGATTTTTATTTTTGCTTTTCTTTCCAGTAGTTAAGCTTCGGCAATTGCTCTTCAAAAAAAGCTCTCGCTTTATCTTTCGGGAAGTTTTCAGAAGACAAATGTTCGACCAGAAAATCTGTCAGTTGAGAAAGGTTTGTATAAACATATTTTCCGTCGGTGTAGCACCATTTGCAATATTCTTCATTGAATGTTCCGTCTGTTTCGCGGCTTATCGAGGAATCGTCAAGCGGCATTCCGCAGCATTGGCATATAAGTTTTCGCGGAGAACCCAAAAGCGTATTGATTGAGACATCAAACAGTTTTGACAGTAATTTTAATGTTTCCGTATTCGGAATGGTTTCACCGTTTTCCCAGCGGGAAACAGCTTGTCTTGTTACGAAAACTTTTTCGGAGAGTTCGTCTTGCGAAAGTCCGTTTTTTGTTCTGAGTTCAAGTATAATATCTTTTGTTTCCATAAAATCATCACCTCGACGATATTGTATCATCTTTGCTTTACGAAAGCAAGCAACGCGCTGTTGCTATATTTGCTCTTGCGGTGAAATAAATTTATATTTATAGGAAGAATATTCATCCTTTTTGATATAACCGAGAGACTCCATATCCTGAATCAGTTTTCGGCTTTCATCGCAACCTATTCTTAGTTTAAATTGCAAAATCGAACTTGATATATATCCTTTTTTTGAAGCAATATTGATCGCGGCGTCAAGCTTTGAAGAAGTTTCTTTCGAGGACTGAATTTTTGTGGAAATATCGGAATTTACGGAACGCCCGAACAATTCATCTATGGAAATATTAAAATATTCCGCAATATCCGGAAGAAGTTGAATATCGGGAGCGCATTTTCCGCTCTCCCATTTGCTCACCGCCTGATTTGTAACTCCGAGTGCATTTGCAAGCTCTTCTTGCGTAATTCCTCTTTTTTTACGGAAAAACGCTATGTTTTCATTTAACTTAGAAATATCCATTAAAAATCCTCCTTTTTATCTGAAATCTTTTGCTTATATTTTTATTATACTTATAAATGTTTTCTATTCAATAACTCATCTGTTTGAAAAACATAAAAATCGTCCAACTTCAAGTTGGATTTTCAAAAAATATTTTTATGCATATTTTGTAATTGTTGAAAAAGGAAAATCGGGCTGTTTTAAAGCCCGATTCTGTTTTATTTTACTTTTATTGTGACGATTTCAAACGGTTTTAAATTGAATGTTACTTTTCTGCCGTCGGTTTTGAGCTCTTCAAGCTCATTTTCGAGCATGTCGCAAATATAAGCCGATGAAATATCAAACCCGAATTCTAGCGTTCTTTCGGTCCTCTCATTGAATTCCTCGCAGATACGAACGATTATGCCGTTTCCGTCCTCTGACTTTTTGACGGTTTCGATAAATGCGTTTTCTCCGTCTGTATTTACGTAAGAATATCTTTCGGAGAGATTTCCGTTCTTCTGTTCCGGGATAAGCGACGCTTTTATCGGATTGTTGAATTCATAGGCTCTGCGGATAGTACCCGCTTCTCTGAAATCACCCTTGTGAGGATATATCGAATAAGAAAATTCATGTACGCATTTATCCGCCGTAGGATCGGGATATGTCGCACTTTTAAGCATTGTAAGCCTTACTTCGGAACCGAGCGTATCACATCCGTATTTGCAGTTGTTTATAAGGCTGACACCGTAACCGTGTTCCGAAATATCCATGAATTTGTGCATGCAAACTTCGAATTTTGCGTCGTCCCAGCTCGTATTTCTGTGCGTTGCGCGTCTTACGTTGCCGTACTGGATATCATAAGTTGCAAAGTCTGTATTAAGAGAAAAGGGAAATGCCGTTTTCAGCAGAATATGATCGTTTTTCCAATCTATCTTTGCTTCGAAATCGAGTCTTGATTCGTTGGAGTACAAATAGATATTCTGTTCGATTATCGAATCGTCAAAATGTCTGCGAACATAAAATCCTACGCGGGAGCCTTCCGTATCGAGAAGTTTTACTTCGTCGACATCGGTTATATCCCATGATTTTTCGGTGTAATAATTTGTTATCTCCCATGCATCGTATGCGCGTGGATAATCCTCGAAAGCTATAAGTGTATTTGCCGTTTTTCCGTTTTTTATAGTTTCGCGTTTTGCCTTTTTATCGTAAAGGCTTACAATATTCATGTTTTCGTCGAATACTACTTTAAGAAAATCGCTTTCGAGTATGCGGTTTTCTTTATCGGAGAAGAGAGGAAGATTATCCTGCGGTCTTACGACGGCATAGCCCTTTGCGGGGATATCCTTTACATAGATGTATTTATCGCCGAGTTTTACAGAAGATGATGATGTAAACGAATTCGGATTGAATACGAGAACGCCGCCGTCCGTCTTTATATTTGATGCGATATTCTCTCTTGCGGAATCGAGAATTTTTTCGCCTTTCGAAATTATATTTCCGTAAATGCGGTCGCTGTCCTCGTATACCTCTTTTATGGAAGAGCCGGGTATAACGTCATGGAACTGGCAGAGAAGTATATTTTCCCAGCCGTTGCGAAGTTCTTCTTCGGGATATTTTTCTCCGAAAAATTTTTCCGCCATAAGAGATGCCGTTTCCGCATTCTGATACAGAAATTCGCTCTTTCTGTTGTTCTTCTTGTTCTTTGCCTGAGATGTATATGTTCCGCGGTGGTATTCGAGATAAAGTTCACCTACCCAGTGCGGTAAGTATTTGTTATCTTTGACTTTTTCATTGAGTCTGTCCATGAAATCGAGGACAAAGCCGTGCTTTGTAGTAGGACAGCCTTCTATTCCGTAAGACATTCTGCGGGCAAGCTCTATCTGCTCCATTGTCGGACCGCCGCCGCCGTCCCCGTATCCGTATGTTATGAGCACGTCGTTGTTGATATCCTTTTGCTGATAGCGCGCCCATGTGCCTGCTACCATTTTAGGTTCCGTTGTCGCGTTGTATGCAGTGCCGTTGGCGGGCTTTGTATCGCGGTGTTTGTCCTGCGCCGTAAGGAAATAGGCGAGGACCTCGCTTCCGTCTATACCTTGCCACATAAAAGTGTCATACGGCATTTTATTCGTTTCGTTCCAGCTTATCTTGCTTGTTACAAAGTAGTCTACACCGCATTTTTTCAGTATCTGCGGGAGAGCCGCGCTGTACCCGAATACGTCGGGAAGCCAGAGAACTCTGCTGTCTTTTCCGAATTCTTCACGGAAGAAACGTTTTCCGTAAATTATCTGACGGATAAGAGATTCACCTCCCGAAAGGTTGCAGTCGGCTTCGACCCACATGGCGCCTTCCGGTTCCCAGCGTCCTTCTTTTATAGCTTCCTTTATCTTTTCATAAAGCTCGGGAGCTTCTTCTTTTACATATTTATAGAGCTGTGGCTGTGAACTCATAAATTTGAATTCGGGATATTTTTTCATGAGTTCGATAAATGTAGCAAAGCTCCTCTGCGCTTTTTCTTTCGTCTGGGCAAAAGTCCAGAGCCATGCTACGTCGATATGTGTGTGTCCTATGCAGGTGCAGAAAACGTTGTTATTTCCGCACATTTTTTCATAGAATTCTGTTTTCAGGTACTCATGCGCTAAAACAGCGGAAGAATGCCACCTTTCGCCTTTATCGCGGAAATCGAGAAGATTTACGGCGTTATTCAAAACTTCTCTTATTTCACAATAATTTTTCGTATCCGGATCGAGATATCTCATTATATCGTGCGGAACTTTTATGTCATAATACAGTTCGCGCGCCGCTTCGTCTATTTCTCGGACGGAATATCCGAAAGAGTATATTTTGGAGACGGGCGACAGGTATATATAAAGTAAAAGGGAAAAGTGTTCCTTTGTGTTGTCTATTGTGATAGCGTGATGTCTATGGTCGAAAGAGGCAGTCATATGACCGTCTATGTATGTTATTATTTGAGGGTTTTGTCCGCTCCAACCTGTCGTGTTGTTAGAACAGTCCGCAAGTTCGAGGCTTTTTCCTATAAATTCTTTCGGAATGTTGACTTCGGTCTTTACCCAGAAATGATGTTCTTTTCCGTCCTGAACGGAAAAATCAGACGGCATGTCTGTGAACTTGTCGTCATCCGGGGGAGTGTTTGAGGTTTTGTATCCGGTCTCGCAGTAACGGAATCCGGAAAGACGGATTTCTTTTACGGTTATACGCTGGTTTATAACTCCGATAATCTGGTTTATTCGCTCAAAAATATAATTCATAATAAAATCCTTTTTATGATTTTCATATATTTCCATTATATTGGATACGTTGAATTTTTACAATAGGAAATAAGACAAAATTGTTTTTATGCAAATAAAAAGCGCGATATAAAACTATATCGCGTTTTACTTTAATGCTTATTTATATCTTGTCCGAGAGTCGGTCTCTCCCAGAAGATAATCTATACTTGTGTTGTAAAATCTTGCAAGTTTTATCAAAACTTGCGTGGGAATGTCGTTTTCGCCTGTTTCATACTTGGAGTATCCTGTTTGTGACATTCCGAGCATTTTTGCGATTTGTGTTTGGTTCAGATCCCTGTCTTCCCGCAGATCGCGTATTCTTGTATACATTATTCCTCCCAGAATGTAACTTTTGAATATATAACAATTTTATACATCAAAATGTCATTATTTGATAAAATAACCTTAAACAGATTAAAAAATAATATAATGTATCGTATTAAGACGAAAAAGGATATAAAAACGCGATTTAATATGTTTTAGATTAAATAATTATATAGATTCAAAAAATGAACAGAGAAAAAATTATTCCCAATATGCATGATCTGAACAGAAAAAACGGGCTCTGCAAAAGGAAAATCATATTTATATATTTTTTGTTTTAATTTTTCTTTTAAACGGGGAAATTATTATTGTGATCAAAAAAATGTATTGACAAATACCCCTACGGGGTATATAATACACATGGAAACGAGGAATTTTATAATGGAAGAAAAAGAATGTTGCTTATCTCACAAAACAAAAGAGCGAAGCGAAAAGGAATACAAAAGCCTTATAAACAGGCTCAACAGAATAGAGGGACAGGTACGCGGTATAAAATCAATGGTGGAAAAAAACGCATACTGCACCGATATTTTAATTCAGATTTCCGCAGTCAATGCCGCGCTCAATGCTTTTAACAAAGAACTTCTTGCAAATCATATAAAGAGCTGTGTCGCAGATGATATACGTGCGGGAAATGATGAAAAAGTAAACGAACTTATTTCGACACTGCATAAACTAATGAAATAAACATAAAACTTGAATTTATACGATGTTAAATGATTCTTTCACGGAGGTGATAAAATGAAACAATTCAATATTACCGGTATGAGCTGTGCCGCGTGCAGCGCAAGAGTGGAAAAAGAGGTTTCGAAGGTAAGCGGTGTAAGTTCCTGTTCTGTAAGCCTTCTTACCAATTCCATGGGAGTGGACGGAACTGCAAGCGACAAGGATATTATAGACGCGGTTGTAAAGGCAGGCTACGGAGCTTCTGTTAAAGGGGCGGAAAAGAAATCTTCAAAGGTCGATTACGATGACGCTCTGATAGACAGAGAAACGCCTGTGTTAAGGAAGAGGTTTATAGTTTCCCTCGTTTTTCTCATTGTGCTTATGTATTTTTCCATGGGATATACGATGTGGAACTTTCCGCTTCCGCGTTTTCTCGACGGAAATTATATGGCGATAGGAATTTTACAGCTTCTTCTATGCATATGCATAATGATAATAAACAAAAAGTTTTTTGTCAGCGGAATAAGGGGGCTTATAAACAGAGCGCCGAATATGGACACTCTTGTCTCTCTCGGCGCTACGGCTTCTTTCGGTTACAGTCTGTATATACTTTTCAAAATGACAACTGTATCCCCTGACGAGGGAATGCATCTTATCCATGAGTTTTATTTTGAATCCGCGGCGATGATACTGACGCTTATTACCCTTGGAAAAATGCTCGAATCTTTTTCAAAGGGAAAAACGACAAGTGCTTTAAAAGGGCTTATGAAGCTTGCTCCGAAAAATGCAACCGTCATACGCGACGGCGTCGAAACGGAAGTGGAAATAGAAGATGTAAAAAAGGGCGATATATTTGTCGTAAGACCGGGGGAAAACATTCCCGTGGACGGAGTTGTTATAGAGGGAGAGAGCGCCGTGAACGAATCGGCTCTCACGGGGGAATCCATTCCCGTGGACAAGAAAACGGGAGATAAGGTTTCCTCTGCCACGATGAATCAGTCCGGATTTTTGAAATGCGAAGCGACAAGAGTAGGCGAGGACACTACGCTTTCGCAGATAATAAAAATGGTGAGCGACGCTTCCGCAACAAAAGCGCCGATCGCGAAAATTGCCGATAAGGTATCCGGCGTTTTCGTTCCCGCGGTAATCACGATAGCGGCACTGACTATAATAATGTGGCTTCTCATGGGAAGAAGCGTGGGCTTTTCTCTTGCAAGAGGTATCTCCGTGCTTGTTATAAGCTGTCCGTGCGCACTGGGACTTGCGACGCCCGTTGCAATAATGGTCGGAAACGGCATGGGAGCAAAGAACGGAATATTATTCAAAACGGCGGTTTCTCTTGAAGAGACGGGAAGAGCCGCGGTTGTGGCTCTGGACAAAACGGGAACGATAACAAAGGGCGAGCCCGTCGTAACGGATATAATTCCTTACGGAAAAACGGACGAAAAGACGCTCCTTTCCATAGCTTACAGCATAGAGAAAAAGAGCGAACATCCTCTGGCAAAAGCCATCGTCCAAAAAGGCGAAAGCGAAAAGAGCGGGCTTCTGAATACGGAAAAATTCGAAGTTCTTCCTGGAAACGGAATATGCGCTGAAATTGCGGGGGAAAAGATATACGCAGGAAAATCCGATTTTATAAAAAGTATCGCAAAAATTCCGGATGACGCGGAAAAGGAGTCTGAAAAGCTTTCGAATAACGGAAAAACTCCTATGTATTTTGCCTCAGAAAAAGAGTTCTTCGGTATCATTGCAGTTGCCGATACGATAAAAGAGGACAGCGCAAAGGCAATAAAAGAGCTTTCGGATATGGGAATAAAGACGGTAATGATAACGGGGGACAACAAAAACACCGCTTCTGCCATCGGAAAAGAGGTCGGAATAGAGGAAGTTGTAGCCGAAGTTTTACCTGACGGAAAATCCAAGGTAGTCTCCGAACTTAAAAAGTACGGCAAAGTCATAATGGTAGGCGACGGCATAAACGACGCGCCCGCGCTCACAAGCGCCGACATAGGAATGTCTATCGGCGCGGGAACTGATATTGCAATAGACGCCGCAGACGTGGTCCTTATGAACAGCAACCTATCCGACGTTGCGGCGGCGATAAGGCTCAGCCGTGCTACGCTTCGGAATATACACGAAAATCTCTTTTGGGCATTTATATACAATGTTGTGGGTATACCGCTTGCAATCGGGGCTTTTGTTTCTTTCGGAATAGAACTCAATCCCATGTTCGGGGCGGCGGCTATGAGCCTTTCGAGTTTCTGTGTTGTAACGAATGCGTTAAGACTCAATCTTTTCAATATAAGAAACCCGAAACACGACAGAAAAAGAAAAAATAAAATCAAATATAAAAAGGAGAAAAAGACTATGGAAACAACAATCAAAATCGAAGGTATGATGTGCCCCCACTGCGAGGGAAGAGTGAAAAAAGCGCTCGAAGCTATCGATGGTGTAAGCGAGGCTGTTGTAAGTCACACCGCGGGAAACGCCAAAATTACGCACAATAAGAGCGTAAGTGTCGATACCCTTAAAAAGGCCGTAGAAGAAGCGGGATACAAAGTTATCTGATGTCACCGAAAATGCCGCGAACAAATGAAGGTTTGCGGCATTTTTTATATGGACTTTTCTGAAATTATGTGATATGCTATCTATGTATTTACATAAAACCATTAAGGGGGATTAACATATGCTTAAAATCGAACACTTTACAAAAACGTACGGTCAAAAAAAGGCGGTGGACGATCTCTCGCTGCATATACAAAAAGGCGAGATATACGGCTTTATCGGACATAACGGCGCCGGAAAGACCACGACTATAAAGGCGTGCTGCGGTATTCTCGGTTTTGACAGCGGAGAAATATTTGTAGACGGCACATCTGTAAAAGACGATCCTTTGTCCTGTAAAAAGAAAATAGCTTATATACCGGATAACCCCGATCTTTACGATTTTATGAGCGGAACTGCATACCTTAATTTTATCGCCGATATTTTCGGAATAAGCAATGCCGAAAGAAAAGAGCGTATTTCCAAATATGCGGAGCTTTTTGAGATAAAAGACAGCCTTGCACAGCCGATATCCTCATACTCTCACGGTATGAAACAGAAGCTCGCCATAATATCCGCGCTTATTCATGATCCTAAGCTTATTATAATGGACGAACCTTTTGTCGGACTCGATCCGAAAGCGTCGCATATATTGAAGGGACTTATGCGCGATATGTGCGATAACGGCGGCGCCATATTCTTCTCTACGCACGTTCTTGAAGTCGCGGAAAAGCTTTGCGACAAAGTCGCCATAATAAAGGGCGGAAAACTTATAAAATCGGGAACTATGGAAGAGGTCAAGGGCGACGATTCCCTTGAATCCGTATTCCTTGAATTGGAGGGCGACAATGATTAAGACATTGTTGAAAAAACAGCTTTCCGAACTTTTTGCGGCATTTTTCGCAAAGATGAAAAAATCCAAAAAAAGTTCCGCTGCCACTATTGCGCTTTTCGCAATTCTTATGGTATTCATAATAGCCTCTTTTTCCATTATGTTTTTCTCCATAGGAATAGTTTTTGCCGACGCTTTTGCTTCGACGGGACTCGATTGGTTTTATTTTGCGCTTTTCGGTATACTCGCCACGATGCTCGGCGTAGTAGGCAGCGTGTTTATGACTCATTCCATGGTATATGATGCAAAAGATAACGAGCTTCTTCTTTCCATGCCCATAAAGCCGTCGTATATTCTCTTTGTCAGAATAGCCGCACTTTATGTCATAGACTTTATTTTCGAAGCTCTTGTTCTTATACCGTCATATGTGGCTTATGCTATTTTTGCGGGTGTTACCGCTATGTCCGTTGTAGGATTTATAATCACGGTATTTGTACTTCCTGTTTTCGCGCTGTCGATATCTTTGATTCTCGGTTTCCTTGTAGCTCTCATTTCTTCAAGGCTTAAAGGAAAGGGCAAAAGCCTTATCGTGATGATAACATCGGTAGGCTTCTTCGCAGTATATTATTATTTCTGCTTTAAAATGCAGGAATATCTCACTCTCATAATAGCTAACAGCGACGTTATCGGAGAAAAAATAAAAACATTTGTCTATCCCGTATATTCCATGGGACGCGCTGTTGCGGGAGACGCGGTTTCGCTTCTCATATTTGTGGCGATAGTAGGCGCGGTTTTCGGAATCATATATTTTATACTTTCGAAGAGTTTTATAAAAATATCGACATCAAAACGTTCGGGCGCCAAGGTAAAATATAAAGAAAAAGCATATAAAGCGGGAAGCGCTGGTGCGGCTCTCCTGAAAAAGGAATTTTCTTTCCTGTGGAGCAGTCCGACATACATGCTCAACTGCGTGCTCGGTTCCGCGTTTTTCTTGCTTCTTGCCGTATTCTCCGTCATAAAGAGAGATGTTTTCACAAATATGCTCGATATTTATCCCGGAATGGAAAATATGCTTGCGCTTATGGGTGTTGCGGTGCTTTGCTTTATTGCCACTATGAATCCTATAACAGCTCCGTCCATATCCCTTGAAGGAAAAACACTCTGGCTTCTCCGTTCAAGTCCCGTATCGTCTTTGCAGGTTTTAAACGCAAAGTTCTATATGCACATTATTCTCACAGCTCCTTTTGCCCTCATCGCTTCGCTTTGTCTTTTCTTCTCTATGAAAGCGGATATTTTTATGACAATAGCGGGAACTGTCTTTGTTCTTTTGTTTGTGGTATTTTATGCCGCAATAGGTATTTTACTTAATCTCAAATTCCCGAAATTCGATTGGACGAATCATTCTGTTGCCGTAAAACAGAGCATGAGCGTTATTTTATCCATGCTTATAGGTTGGGCTGTCATGATTCTCCTTACCATTTTGTATATTTTCACTGGAAAATATATGGATGTCGAGATATTTATGATAATAGCGGAGGCTATATCCCTTGTTCTTGCCGGCGGTTCTGTTCTTCTTATGAGAAAACAAGGCGTAAAAATGTTCGAAAAGCTTTGATATATTTCCCATATATCTGATTTTTTACAAAAGGAGTATAAACGAACAATGAAGAGAGCATATAAAATCGCAGTTGTCATATTTACCGTTTTACTGCTATGTTCTTTTGTCACCTCTTGCGGCTGCAATATCATCGGGAGCGTCGTATTCAACAATTTTTACAAATACGATGATTACAAAAAATATTCGGCGGGTAATTTCAGCTGCCGGGCGTCCGATGTCAATTCGATCGATATAGAATGGATAAACGGAAAGATAGAGCTTGTAAAGGCAGAGGGAGAAACACTGTATGTCACCGAAAACAGTGCTAATATCAGCGATATCGACGACGATATGAAAGTTCATTGCTATGTAAAAAACGGGACTCTTTATATCAAGTTTTGCGCCGCAGGATATAAATACAGCAAAATAAACGATAAATGCAAGCACTTGAAAGTATGCGTTCCGGAAAATGCTGATGTTGATATAGATACCGTTTCGTCAGATATAAATATAGGAGACGCGGTATTTGACAGGCTCAGTATAGATGTTATCTCTGGAAATATTGACGGTCAAAAAGTTAATGCAGACAAAGTCAAGATAGAAACCACGAGCGGCAGCATATCATTCGAATCCCTTATTGCCAAAAACGCCGATTTTGATACCGTATCCGGAAATATAAAGATAAAAGAGCTGGGTATTTCGGGGGCGGAAATGAATTCCGTCAGCGGATATGCGGATATTGTGCTGTCCTCCAAGGCGGACATTGATTTTTCAAGCGTAAGCGGCTCTATAACGATAGAGCTTCCCGACAACATCGGGGCAAAAGTGAGAATCGATTCAGTAAGCGGAGTTTTTCACAGCAAAAAAACTTTTACGGAAGAGAAAAGAGACGTATATATCATCGGCAACGGGGAATGTTTGTTCGATATAGACACAACAAGCGGAGACGTCTATATAAATTAAAAATATAGGGAGAAAGAGAAATGAGCAAATCAAAGTGGATCTGGAATCCCGATGCATTCGAGCGTTATCACGGAATGCTTGTTCACAACAGAAGAACCGTCTCCGGGATTTATTGTCCTCCTATGTGGAGAATAGATTCTCCGTCGGGAAATCTTTTCCTCTATAAAGTGGCTGTCCTTGAAAAGCCGGAAACTGTCACGATGTATGCGAACACGGAATGCGCAACGATTCTTGTTGCCGGCAAACGTTATCATGCAGGCGAAAAAGTTACCGTTCCGGAAGGCCGTCAGATGATAAAGGTAAACGCCTTCAAAGAGAGCGGATTTCCAGCAATCTATGTAGAAGGAGACACTTTCGCCTCCGATGAAACATGGTTGCACGGCTCTTACGGCGGAAAAGATGTAAGAGCCGGAACAAACGATATGTACACGGATATATCCGACAATCCTGAAATATTCAAATTTTCTTACAAACGTATATTTCCCTTGAATGTCGAAGAAATAAACGGTGGAAAGCTCTACGATTTCGGAAAAGAGAGCTTCGGAAAGCTTGTTTTTGAAAATATGACATCTGATTCGGATGATTTCACCGTTTATTGCGGAGAGTCCAAAGAGGAAGCATTGGATGAGGATTTTGCCGTCGTCAGGGTACATATATCCGCAAAAAAAGAAAAATACGTTTCGGAAAGTGTTGCTTTCAGATATGTGTTTATTCCGATGTGCAATGCAAAATTCGATTTTTCTGCGGATTTTGAATACCTTCCCATTGAGGACAAAGGAAACTTTGTTTGCGATGATGAAGAGATAAATAAAATATACTCCACATCTTCATATACGCTTCACCTGAACGCAAGAGAGGGATTTTTCGATGGCATAAAGAGAGACAGATGGGTCTGGGGAGGCGACGCATACCAGAGCTTCCTTGCGGATTATTATCTCATGCTTGACTGCGATATCGTAAAAAGAACGCTTAATATTCTTCACGGCGCAGAACCGATGACAATGCACGTAAACACAATACCCGATTATACGTTCTATTGGGTCATGAGCCTTTGGGAGTATTATTTGTATACAGGCGACAAAGCCCTTGTGAGCTCGTTTTACGACAAGCTCCTATCTACAATGAATTTTGCGGAAAGCAAGCTTTGCGACGGTTTGTATACAAGGTGCCGCGGCGATTGGGTATTTGTCGACTGGGCTGATTTTGATAAAGATTCGGGTCCCATGTGCGCCGAACAAATGCTTCTTTGCGCGGCTTATAAATGCGCTTCGTATTGCGCCGAGCTTGTAGAAGACGGCGAAAAAGCCGATTTTTACAAAAAACGCTATTCAGAGGTCAGAGAAAAGATAAATACTCTTTATTGGGATGATGAAAAATCCGCGTTTATAGACGACTATGCGACAGGCAACAGAAATGTTACCCGCCATGCGAATATATTTGCTATACTCTATGATCTTACAAGTGAAGAGCGTAAGGGGCTTATAAAGGAAAATGTTATAAAAAACCCCGAAATAGCGGCGATAACCACTCCTTATTTCAGATTTTTCGAACTTGCGGCAATGGCGGAGATAGGAGAATTTTCGTACGTGGAAGAGGTCCTTCGCTCTTATTGGGGCGGTATGTTAAAGCTCGGAGCTACAACATTCTGGGAAGAATACGACTCCCGTGAAAACGGACGCGAACATTATGCAATGTACGGCAAGCCCTATGACAGAAGCCTTTGCCACGCTTGGGGCGGTTCTTCTCCGATATATCTTCTGGGAAGATACATACTCGGCGTTAAACCCACATCCCCGAATTACGAAACATATACGGTCACTCCGTGCCTTGAAACGAATTTCGGAAATATAAAGGGAAAAGTCCCCACTTTAAGAGGAGACATATATGTTGATATAGAAAAAGATAATGTTTCCGTATACTCCGAAATTCCGGGCGGAAAACTTATTTTTAAAGATAAAACATATGATATAGAGAAAGGAAAGAAGATCACAATTTCTTTGTGAGTTCTGAAATTTTATGAGTTTTCTGAAATATATTCCGACGGTATTTATTGTAAATGATGAGTACGAGATACTTATCGTTACAAACGATCTCGGAAAATGTGCGATAAAAATAGGAAGTGCAACATATTACGATGAAAGCGCAGGAATTTTAAATTGCACGGATATTATCCACAAAATAAGATTCCCGCAAAGCGTTCTTGATGCTGCCGGAAAATATACCGTTATCTATAACAAAGAGATAAAGAAAAAGGCTTATTTTTCCAAATTCGGTGAAGATGAATATGAGGATTTCGAATTCAGCCCTGTAAAAGGCAAAGGAGCAAATGCTTATTTTCTCGCCGATGTACACAAGCGTTTTGAGCAAGCGCTCGAATGCGCCGCACACTATAATGATAAGACAGACTTCTATATAGTAAACGGCGATATAGGAGAAGTTGAGACCGACGAAGATTATTATAAGGTTATAGATTTTCTGGGAAATCTTTCGAAAGGGCAAAAGCCCGTAATATTTTCGCGCGGAAATCACGATGCACGCGGAAGAGCCGCGGAAAGATTCACTCACTTTTACATTTCCGACAACGGAAATACTTATTTTAAGTTTTCGGTAGGAAATATATCGGGTGTCGTTCTCGATTGCGGAGAGGACAAGGTTGACGAAAATAACGAATACGGCGGAGTCAACGTATTTTCTCTGTATCGACGCCGCGAAACAGAATTTTTGCGTTCGGTTTCGCTTGATGACGGAAAAATAAATTTTGCCGTTTCTCATATATGTCACGCTATGACAACATATAAAAAGGGAGATATATTCGATATAGAGCGCGATGTATATTCCGAATGGGAAAAAGAACTTGAAAGAATCGGCGTGAAATTTATGCTTTGCGGTCATCTGCACAGAAGCTTTGTTCTCGACAAGGACAATGAACTTAACACTATTCCGCATAAATATCCCGTTGTATTTGCAAGTCATCTCGATAAAGATGATTTGTGGCAGGCGTTTATAACCATAAAAAAAGATATGATTACGGTTACCATGAACGACCGAAACGGAGAAGAAAAAGAAAAATACACAGTGGAAATATAATATTTTGATTTCATTAAGTTAAAATAAAAACACAGTATATCGCTTTAATTTGCATATACTGTGTTTTTTTTGCTGTCTGTTTTATGCTTTGCCGGCGGCATGCTTCTTTATTGCCTCGAATGATTCATCGCTTATAACGTGCTCTATTTTGCAGGCGTCTTCCGCCGCTGTTTTTTCGTCTACTCCGAGTCTTGTAAGAAATTTTGTGAGCATTGTATGGCGTTCATATATCTTTTCCGCTATTTCAAGACCGGAATCTGTAAGCGTTATATGTCCCGCGGGATCGACAGAGACATATCCGCCGCTTTTAAGAATACTCATAGCGCGGCTTACGGAAGGCTTTGAGTATCCCATATATTCTCCTATGTCTATTGCGCGTACATTCGGATTTTTCTTTGAAAGAATGAGTATAGTTTCAAGGTACATTTCGCCTGATTCCTGCAAATTCATATCTTTTTCCTCCGTCAATTCACAAAATTTTATTTTATGTTTTTCAAATAATCATCCGCTTCATTTCTTGATTTGAAAATGATGATTTTTTTAGTATCGCGGTATTTATCTAAAAGTTCATATATTACGGGCAGATTATCTTTTGAAAAGTCGATTATATACTGTTTGAATTCTTCGTCAAATTCATCCTCAGTCCAAGGCATATCCACACGTTCTTTTCCTATTCGTGACGTTGCGCCTTCAAGACAAATTTCAAGAGGATAATCAAGCAAAAAAGCGGTATCGCATTCTTTTAAACGTGATTCGAGCGTACGCGTATAGTTTCCGTCGATAATCCAGCTCTCATTTGCCATTATCTTCTCTAATCCTATGTCAAATTCCTCTCTGGAAATATGGGTTTTATCGGGTTTATGCCATAGCATATCAAGATAATGAAGTTTTATTCCCGTAACCTCGCTGAGTTTTCGCGAAAAAGTGCTTTTTCCCGCTCCCGGACAGCCTATGACGATTATTTTTGACATATTATATCCACCAAAAAATTTGAGTTGATTTTCAAGTCAATGTTGTTTTTATTATTTTATCATAAAATAGATTCAAAATCTACATTATATATAAAAAATATAAAGTATCAGATTAAAAATAAAAATAATATGGACATTGCCCGAAAAAATGATATAATTATATAGCTACATATTAAAAAATCGAGAGTATGGATCAAAATGATAAAGATTATGAACAGACGGCGCGATATGGATATGACGAGCGGAAGTATCGTGTCGAATATACTGAAATTTGCCTTTCCGCTTCTGTTGGGAAATCTTTTTCAACAGCTTTATAATATGGTCGATACATGGGTCATCGGTCAGACGGGAAATAACGGTGCCTATGCCGCCGTCGGAAGCGTAGGACCGATAATAAATACGCTCATAGGCTTTTTCCTGGGATTATCCAGCGGAGCGGGTGTCCTTATTTCGCAGTACTACGGAGCAAAAGACGAGAAAAAAGTACATGACGTCGTTCACACATCGATATTGCTTACGGTAATACTCGCCGTTATCTTTACTGTCCTCGGAATTTTTCTCACGCCGTATATGTTAAAGCTTATGCTGAGATCCCAGATAGACGGAGAGGGAATTTATCCTTACGCAAAAACATATCTGTTTATCTATTTTGCGGGCGTCGCAGGACTTATGATATATAATATGGGTTCGGGAATACTCCGCGCGATAGGCGATTCGGAACGTCCTTTCTACTTCCTTACCGTATCTGCCGTGACAAATATTGTTTTGGATATACTTTTTGTATTTACATTTGACTTAGGTGTTGCGGGAGTTGCGCTTGCGACGGTGATATCGCAGTTTATATCTGCTATACTTACCATGATAACCCTTTTGAAAACGAAAACCTGCGTCAAGGTACATATAAAAGAATTAAAAATAGACTGGGCAATGTTGAAATCCATATTTATTATAGGAATTCCCGCGGCATTGCAAATGGCGATAACATCATTTTCCAATGTTTTTGTCCAGTCTTATATCGCAAACGTCAACGGAAACCAGACGCTTTGCCTTGCCGGTTGGACGACATATTCCAAGCTCGATCAGTTTATTTTCCTGCCGATACAGTCTATTTCGCTCGCGTCTACGACTTTCGTCGGTCAGAATCTCGGAAACAACGACGAACACCGAGCAAAACGCGGAGTATATATTTCGTATCTCATGGCGATATCCGTTACCGTGGTGGTAATAACAACGGTGCTGATATTCGCGCCGTCGCTTTCCTCTCTGTTTAACAGCGACCCGAATGTCGTTCGTTACGCGGTTTTACTTATACGCAATATAACGCCGTTTTACGTTTGCTGCTGCGTAAACCAGATCTTCTCGGCGTCATTAAGAGGTGCGGGCGACACAAAGGCGCCGATGATAATAATGCTTTGCTCCTTTGTCGTTTTCAGACAGATATATCTTTTCGCAATGTCGAATTTTATCTCCAATGATATTATTCCCATTGCACTGGGATATCCCGCAGGTTGGCTTGTATGCTGCATATCTATGCTTATATACTATAAAACCGTCGGATTCCGCCGCGGAAAGATCATTTCCTCCGCAAAACAAGCTACAAATGAAAGTGAAACTTTATAAAATGAAAAAGAGCTGTTGACAGTATAACAGCTCTTTTTTATATTTTATTTTAATGTCAACCCGACGCGTGCATACGCCTCTTTTGTTATTATTTCTTTTTCGGAAAAATATATTTTCTTGCCGTTTATAAGTTGATACTCCTCATGACCTTTTCCGCAAAACAGAATAAAATCTCCGTCCTTCGCCGTTTCTATTGCGTATTTTATAGCGTCTGCGCGGTCCTCTATCTTGATATATTTTTCGGGTGAAATGTATTGCGCTATATCGTCTATTATATCTGCGGGGGATTCGTTATCGGGATTGTCGCTCGTTATTATGCAATAGTCCGCAAGGGCGTTTGCGATAAGCGCCATGTCTTTTCTTCTTTGTTTCGTTCTTCCTCCGACAGAGCCGAAAACACATACCAATCTCGACGGAGAATATTCTTTTATCGTTTCCAGCACGCGGCGAAGACTGTCCTTATTGTGTGCATAATCTATTACACACGTTATATTTTCGAGAGGTGTGTTGACTGTTTCGAATCTGCCTTTTATTCTGACATTTTCAAGAGAATGTGAAGAATCGAATATGCTTATGCCGAAATAACGGCAGACCGCCATCGCCGACAGTGCATTATAAACGGAGAATATTCCGGGAACGGGAAGAGTGACCGATGTGTTTTTCCCGAATGCCGAGCACTCGAATGATATTCCGAAGATGTTTCCGGCTTTAAACGGCATAATATCTCTTGCCACTATATCGGCATTTTCGTTTATTCCGTAGGTCAGAATATTACAGGAAGCGTAATTTGAAAATTCTTTGAAATATGTGTCGTCGATATTGAGAAAAGCATATTTTGTTTTCCTGAAAAGCTCTTTTTTACAATTTTTATAATGTTCGAAGTTGGGGTGTTCGTACGGTCCTATATGGTCTTCCGAAAGATTTGTCATTATCGAAGCGTCAAAAAAGATACCGTGTATTCTGTCCTGATATATCGCCTGGGAAGAGACTTCCATTGCGACAAATTCAGTTCCGCATTCGTACATTTTATTAAGGCTTTTGTATAATATATAGCTTTCGGGAGTGGAATTTTCCGTCGGAATAAATTCTTTCGGCGTTTTTATTCCGATAGTCCCGATAAGCGCCGCTTTTTTGCCGCAGGAGGTGAAGATATGATATATCATTTCACAGACAGAGGATTTGCCCTTTGTTCCCGTAACGCCGATTATTTTAAGTTTCTTTTCCGGATGACCGAAAAACGAAGCGGACATTTCGGCAAGAGCTATTCTGGAATTAGGAACGACTATCTGTACTGCGTCATCTCCGAGAGACAGAACTCTTTCGCATACAAAAATCTTTACTCCGGCACGGTATGCCTCGTGCGCAAAGCTGTGACCGTCCGCTTTTGCTCCCACCAGGCAAAAGAATATAACTCCGCCGCGCGCTTTTTTTGAATTATACGAAAGATCCTCTATATTCATATTCAATATAGCTTCTTCCGTATAAAAATCTCTGTTGAAAAAGAGTGAATATGATGTTTCTTCTATAACTGCGGAGAGTTTTTTCATTTTGCGGAATCCTTTTCTTTATTTTGTTATGTAAAATTCCGGGCAATTTGAGATATCATGCCCGCATTTTTTTATACAAGACAGAGCCAGAACCATGAGAGAATCTATAAATTTATTTTCTTCTTTGACCGCGTCGCGGGAAAGAGAAAGTTCCGTACAGCCGAGTATCACATATTCACAGCCGCGCTCAAAAAGTTTTTTTGAAATATCATATAGCTCGTTTTCTTCCGGCTCTATGCCTTTTTTTATTTTGTCGTATATGAGTATATCAAGTTTTTCCTGTTCTGATTCATCGGGCGTTTCAAACGATATTCCGAATTTTGAAAGCGATTTTTCGTATATCTTTGAAACAAGCGTTCCGCGCGTAGACAATATGCCTGCTTTTTTTATTCCTTTAAGAAATGCGAATTTCGCTGTTTCTTCTACGATATTCAATACTTCGCAAGAGGAAGAAAGCTCTATTTCCTTATGGAAATATTCGGCGGTATTGCAGGGGATTGCTATTATATCAGCGCCGTTTTTGTTCAGCGCTTTTATCGTTTTGATTATTTCGGGCAAAGGGTTCTTGTCGCTTTTTCCCAATATAAAATCCGTTCTGTCCGGAATCGACGGAACGCTGTATATTATCATATCTATATGCTCGTTGTCGCAGGAAGCTTTTGTATACTTTGTTATCATAGAGTAAAATAGCGCGCTTGCAGAAGGACCGAGTCCGCCTACTATTCCGAGCACGGGCTTTTTCATAAAAATATCAGACATATTATTTGTATATTTTATATTTTTTGAAGTATCGTTGATTGTGAATGAGCACAAAAGCGCTCCTTGACGGGTTTAAACGCATATCGTATTTATAGAATAAAGAAGAAGCGCTTTTTCCTTCGGATACAAGCTTTTGCACTTTGCTTTTGATGTTTTTGTCTTTTATATATCTATATATGATTTTTTTCGGAACGGTATGCCAGAAAAATTCATTTTTACAGATATTTATTTCGTCTCTGAATTCATTTCTGTTGTCTTTTACAAGCATTGATGCGATATTTATACCCGATGAGGTTACGTAATAATTGCTTCTTCCTTGTCTCAGATTTATTTCTAGAACCCTGAAAGAGCCGTCTCTGGGATCGAATTTTATATCAAAATTCGAAAATCCCGTGTAATTTATATCTTCAAGGAACTTTATAAGCTTGTCCGTTATATCT
>ULQL01012280.1_pt1 | contig 23264 bp, 22 predicted proteins | sample 1954411 | NCBI WGS metagenome assembly ULQL01 (sample SAMEA4835654, study PRJEB28245) | human gut metagenome | biome: gut microbiome; material: fecal sample | place: Denmark | collected 2008 | reverse complement strand
TTTCAAAAGCCTCTTAAAGCAAGGTTTGGAACGCAGTTCCAACATATTTTGACCAATAAAAAAGCACGGCGTTGCCGTGCTTTTTGTGCGCGTTGTCAGTTGGGGCTGTCCGCCCCAAACCCTGACACAAAGAACTTTTTGTAAAAAGTTCTTTGGAAACTCAAAAACTTCGCCTAAATAAAGTGGTGTATTTGAGGAAAATTCTTTGGCTTACCTTTCTTATAAGAAAGGTAAGGGTTATTGGTTCTTTTCTTTCTTTTTGTTTTTTGAACTGTGGTATGCATGTGCCGCTTCTGCGTATGTTATGCCGCTTTCTTTTTGCTTTTTGTATATCGCAAGCATGGATCTCATAGAACGTATAACGCATACCATTGAATAGAGACTGAAAATGAAGAATGGAATTCTTGAAATATCGTGAACGACCATTTGTATATACAGCACTATTGTTATTGAAGATGTGAATATCTGGAAATAAACCGCGTCTATATAAGAAAGGAAAGTGAGGAATGTCGTTAAAATACCGAACAACATCGTCGTGTTGTCGAGTATCAGATACGGCTTTCCGAAGCTTTTGAATATAAAGTAGAGTGCAGTCCAGACTCCTGCGACAGATGCTGCCAATATTAGAAGATGTTTTTTGGTGAGTCTTCTGAATACCGTCGAGTTTCCGTAAGAGCGTCTGCTCCATTTAAAATATGTTATGAGCTGAATGGGGAACGAAAATAACAGCGCATAGAATGCCATTGCAGGGGTGTCGAGCATAAAATATGCAAATGTATAGAAGAGGGAATTTATTGCTCCTATAATGAGATAGAATCTGTTGGCAAACGATTGAAGAAATCCGATAAGTAGAGAGATATAATACGGCAGAAGCTTTAAAAGATTTTTCGGGGCTGTTTTTTCTTCCGTAAAAATTATGTATGTCGTCGTCATGGCTATAAACGTCACAGCCATAAGTATTTTTATAAAGACAGAATCATTGAAAATATTCTTCTTTTTCATAAAGATATCCTCTTCTTTATAAGCGGCAGTATGTCACTTTGTATTTGATTTTTTTATTCTGTTATAAATTTTATTGATTGTTCGCCGAGGAGACTATCGTAATATTTTCTCCCGCAATTGTCTGGAATTCTATTATTCCGTTGTCTATGCTGTAATCCTTGTCGTCGACGGCGGCGTGTTCTGTTCCGTTAAAACGGAGTCTGCATTTTCCACCGCGCTTTGATTTGATATTTATTTTTACCGGGGTTTTATTTATCCATTCGCATGATACTTCAAATCCGCCCCTTGCAAGAAGTCCGGTAAATTCGCCGTTCTTCCATTCGTCGGGAAGAGAAGCGAGCACGTCTATATACCCCGATGTGCTTTGCAGGAGCATTTCGCACATTCCGGCGGTGGCGCCGAAGTTTCCGTCTATCTGGAACGGCGGGTGTGTGTCCCACATATTCGGGAGAATGTTGTTTTTTAATATAGAGGAAAGAAGATCGTATGAGCGGTTTCCGTCGCCTGTTCTCGCCCAAAGGCAAAGCCTGTGTGCCGCCGCCCAGCCCGTTGATTTATCGGAACGGAGGTTGAGCGTCACTTTTGCGCCGTCTATCCATTCCTTTTTTCTTTTGTTTATCAGTGTTCCGGGGTAAAGCCCTACGAGGTGTGAGACGTGCCTGTGATCAGGCTCTCCTATGTCTGAGTAGTGTGCTTCTTCGCGGAATTCCTTTATTTGTCCGTCGGCACCTATTTCCACGGGATCAAGACGCGGAAGCGCTTCTTTTATTTCGTCTATGAGCGGCTCGTCCGTTATTCCGAGAATTTTTGCGGCTTTTACCGTTTTGTCGAAATTCTCGTATATCATTTGCTGATCGAATGCGCAGCCTTTTGTTATATAATATTTTCCGTCTTCTCCGCACTGTTCGGGCGACGCAGAGATGCCTGTTAAAAGCTTTCCGTCGTGTTCTTCCAATACTTTTAAGAGAAAACGCGACATTTCAAGCAGATACGGATAAGTTTTTTCTCTGAGATATTTTTCGTCCCTTGTAAAGTCGTAGTAATCCCAGAAGAGAAGCGAGGTAAACCCGCCTGTTCCCGGACCTGAATGAGAGCTTGGCTCGGTAATATAGTAGAGAGTTGCAGCCGTGCCGATGGTCCAACCGTTTTTGCCTTCTACGTCATATTTTTCGGGATAGTTTTCTTTTATGTATACGTCGGCATTTTGTTTTGCAAGCGGCATATATGCTTCCGCATAATCCGAATACGGAATAAAACATTCCGGAAGGTTTGCCGGGCATGCCGGCCAGTAATTCATCTGTACGTTTATATTATGGTGATAATCGCATCCCCAGGGAGAGCTGTCGTAACAATTCCATGTGCCTTGAAGATTTGCGGGGTATCCGCCTTTTCTCGAAGAGGCAATGAGAAGATATCTTCCGTACTGGAAGAGAAGTTCTTCGAGGTATTTTGACTTTTCTCCGTTTTTGTATTCATTTATGAGCGTATCTGTCGTCTTATCGGTTTTCTTTCCGCCAAGGTCAAGGCTCACCCGTGAAAAAAGTGCGTGATAATCTGCAAGATGGCGCTCTTTTACCTTTTCATACCCTTTTGAAACGGCAAGGTCAAGTGTGCTTTTTACATATTCATCGGGGGCGGGGTATCCTTCAAGCTTTTTCTTCGGGTCATTTTCCGTGAAAACACGGCTTTCAAGCTTGTAATTTGTCCCGCAAGTAAAGAATACGTCTGCAATATCGGCATTCTTTACGGTAATTGTGCCGTTTTCGCTTTTCAGAGTTCCGCCGTGTGTGACAACATGGACGCGGCCTTCGTATTTTATATCATAATAAAAAGATACGCCGCGCATTACGGATTCTTCTCCGTCCGAAAATACTTCACCGCTTCTTCCCGCACCGTCTCCCTCGCTTATACAATAATCTTTACAAAATGATATAAGCGGAGTAAGAGAGAAAGAGACGGATTTTTCTTTTGATGCGGAAAGTCTTACCGCCAACACATTGTCGGGGTAGCTTAAAAAGTATTCGCGATTGTAATTTATCCCGCCGCAAGTATAAGACACGGTAGAAACCGCGTCGTCGAGAGAAAGAGTGCGCTTATATGATGAAAAATCTTTATGTCCGAAATCGAATATAAGATCTCCGAAAGTGCGTGTTCCGCCGCTTCCGTCTTTCCAGTGAGAGCCGCGAAGTGACGGATTGGCAACGCTGTTTTCGGTTATCTGTATTCTGTCTTTGTCCGTTCTTCCGAAAAGGGAAGCGCCGAAATGTGAATTTCCGATGGGCAAAGACCATTTTTCCCAGCCAGCGTTCGGCTTATCGTCCTGTCTTGCGAATACGAAATCCGCATATTCCGGAGCGGGGGCACTATATTCGAGTATCATCGGCTTTGTCATTTTTTAATCTCCGTTTTTTTATCATAGGATTTTTCGGGAAACCGATATTGCTATTTTGCTAAGTTATGACGCGGTGAAAATATATGATATGATTGAATGGGGCGGCGACATGCCGCTTTCGGCTAAAAATACCGCTTTTTGAGAGTTTTCATAATATAATATGAGTTTTGATACAATCTATATCCTTTTTCAGTTTGTGTCTGTTTTCACAAAGCAAAACACAAACGTCCCGTTTGCGGGATTATTATATCGTAAATTTTCAGATAGGCTATATCCTTTTTCAGTTTGTGCTTGTTTTTTGTATGGTAAAACACAAACGTTCCGTTTGCGGGATTATTATATCACAGTATTTATAAAAAATCTATAATATTGCGGCATATTATTTTCAAATATTTTACTTATATTTTGGACGGAACGGCGCATTTTTCGCTTTTTTTCCTGAATATGCCTATTATCCAAATTATATCCTCCCTTGTAATCCCGCGTAATGCTATAAGAAACGCTATGTATATTATAAATACGGTAAAAATTCCCGCAGTTGTTTCTATTGCGAGACTGTAAAAAGAGAAAGGCAGATTCTTAAAAATAAGATTTGTCACGGTTGAAGCGCCTATTATCGATATTACGGGCGCTATCACCGTCGGATATATCGGGATTTTCACTTTTGTAACTTTTACAAGGCGATTTAAGCTCAAAACATCGTTTACAAGCTCTGTTACGAATACGCATATAACGTATCCCGATATTCCTATATTCGGAAGAAGCGTGTAGACGAGAAAAACGCTTATGGCTGAATCTATTATATTGTATTTCATGGACGCCAGCTGTTCTCCCAGCCCCTTTAACATACCGTCGACTGTTATATCGAGATACATAAGCGGTATAAGCACCGCAAAAACGCCGATATATTTTGACGCTTCTTCACTGCCGTATATGAGCTTTCCCAGCGAATCGGAGAAGAGTATAAACGCGCCCGCGCATATTACGCCGAACATGACCGAAAGTGATATCGCACGGGAGACGATGTATTTTATATGCTTTGTGTCTTTACTTCCTTTACTTGCCGAAATTTCTGAAAGTTCGGGAATTATGAGCGAGGCAAATGTAGACGATATTGCGGACGGAAAAAGTATAAGAGGGAAGACCATTCCGTGTATTGTGCCGTAGCTTGCAAGAGCGGCGCTTTTATTTGAACCGTATTTTTTAAGACCCGCAGGGATAAGTATATGTTCTATCGTGACAAGTCCGCTTCTTAGATATGCGCTTGCCGCTATCGGAAGCGATATATTAAGCATTCTCTTTTTTAGATCGGACGGTACTTTTTCGTTTCTTTGCGGTTTGAGGTGTTTTTTCTTGTCGTAAAAATAGAAAATGACAAGATATATAAACGAAAGTCCCTCTGCAATGCTGGAACCGAGAACGAGAGAAAGGCAAGCGTATTCCACACTTTTCGGTCCTATCAGGTTTAGGAAGAACACGGTGAAACCGATTTTTACAAATTGCTCCGCAATAGAAGCCGACGCGTTTTTCGAAACTCTTTTTACGGCGTTGAAATAACCGGAGAGTACGTTTGAAAGCGCTATAAAAGGAAGGCTTATTGATAGCGCTTTGAGCGATAATACCGTTCTCTCGTCCCCGAGAAGTTTTACGCCTATCGGACGCGCAAATAAGAACAGGCAAATCGCCGAGACAGAGCCGAATATTATACTGTACATGACGCATTTTTTTACCGAAGCTATCGCGGCTTTTGCGTTGTTTTTTGCGAGCTCTTCGGATACAAGGCGTGTTACGGCAAGGTTTATGCCCGATGTTGCGACGGTGACTGCGAACACATATGCACTTGATATGAGCGAATATATTCCTATCCCTTCCGCGCCGACGACGTTTGCCGCGTATGCGTTGAATATTACACCGATTATTCGCATGAAAATCGAAACGCCGCCGAGTATCGCGGCATTTGCGACGAATCTTTGCAGTCTGTTCATCAAAAAAATCCCCTGTTATTTCTATATAGAAGAAATATATTAGAACTGCAAAGAAAAAATTCCAGAACCAAAGGGCTTTTCCTGAAAAGCCATTTGGAAATCGAAAAGCTTTGCCCCAAATAAAGTTGTGTATTCGATGCGAAGTTTTTGCGGATTTTTAAGGGGCTTTTTACAAAAAGCCCCTTAAAGCGGAGGTTTGGAACGGCAGTTCCAACATATTACGAAAAAATAAAAAGCACGGCATTGCCGTGCTTTTTTGTGTGCATTATCAGTTGGGGCGTCTGCCCCAAACCCCGAACAAAGAACTTTTTGTAAAAAGTTCTTTGTAATCTCAAAAACTTTTGCAAAAATAAAGTGATGTGTTGATGGGAAATTCTTTTGCCTACTTTTCTTATAAGAAAAGTAGGTCAAGAAAGGGAAGCGTCTATCATGTCGATAAGATCGGCGACAGCACCGTCTTTGCAATGGCAGACCTGTTTTTGGCAAATCGATTTTATTCTGTCTGTTGCATTTTCGGGACAAACGGCGATGTCTGCCGTTTTTAACATCTCATAGTCGTTTTCGTAATCTCCTATACAGTAGAAGACCGCATTGGGATTCTCTTTTTTGATATTTTCTTCGAGAACTTTGAGCTGGTATGCTTTTGATACACCGAACGGCTGGATTTCAAGAAGTATCGGCGCCGAATATGTGAGAGAAAATTCATTGTACTTTTCTAAGATAAAATCCCTTATCATGTCCCGTTTTTCGGGATCTACGCGGATTACGGCTTTAAACCAGTTCCTGCCGTCTATATCGGCTCTTTCTTTTATGTTTATTATATCGTCCGACACATTCATGCTTTTCAGATTTTCAATGGCAATACTATCGTTTTTGCAAACGATAAACCCTTCCGGAGCGCTTACTCTTACTCCCGCGATATCTCCGAAATTGTCTATAACGTCAAAGAAGACTTCTCTTGCACGCTCGCTCGGTTCGAGAAAGCGCGGATTTATCATTTTTCCTGCGACGGCGTCATACATAAAGCCTCCGTTGCACAGTATGCACGGCATGGTGCATATCTCTTTCCATCTGGGAACGACTATTGCGGTGTCGAAATTGTTTCTTCCCGTAGAAAAGCAGAAATGACCTCCGTTTTCGTTGAAATATTTGAGTTTTTCAAAATTTCTTTCGCTTGTGTGGTTGTATTCCCATGTAAATGTTCCGTCGATGTCGGAAGCTATGTAGATGTTCTGGAATTTTTTCATCTTTTCCTCATTGACTATGTCTTAATTTTTCAAGAATGTTTGTAAAATATTCGGGAAGCGGCGCCTGAAACGTCATATATTCTCCCGTTTTCGGATGCGTCAGAGAAAGCTCTGCCGCGTGCAGGCACTGACCGGGATTGTCTTTCATGTATTCGCGGTTTTGCATAAGCTTTGGACTTCCGTATACTTCGTCCCCGAGAAGCGGGTGCCCTATATGGGATAAGTGAACGCGTATCTGATGCGTTCTTCCCGTTTCGAGTATGCATTTTACATATGTAAGAGATTTAAATCTTTCGAGAACTTTTACGTGCGTTACGGCGTTTTTGGAATTTTTGTCCGTCACCGCCATTTTCTTTCTGTCAACGGCGCTTCTTCCGATCGGAAAATCGAGAGTTATGTCCTCGTCGATTTTTCCTATCGCTATTGCGTGGTATACGCGTGAGACCTTGTGTTCTTTTATTTGTTCCGACAAAAACAAGTGCGCGTCATTGTTTTTTGCCACGACCATAAGCCCGCTTGTATCCTTGTCTATCCTGTGAACGATACCTGGACGTATAACTCCGCCTATGTCGGAAAGCGAATCCCCGCGGCAGAACATGAGCGCGTTTACAAGCGTACCCGAAAAGTTTCCCGCGGCAGGGTGTACCACCATGCCGCGAGCTTTGTTTACAACTATAATATCTTCATCTTCATAGACGATATCTATTTTTATATCCTCGGGAAGAGCGTCGCAGCTTTGCGCCGGGGGATATTCGACGGATATTTCGTCGGTTTCGCGTATGCGGTAATTTTTCGGCTTTGAGAGTCCGCATACAAGAATATTTCCGTCATCTATAAGCTTTTGAGCAAATGAGCGCGTTATCTCTTCTTTTTCGGAGATAAACTGATCAAGGCGCTTTCCCGCGTCTTCCGTATTTACTGCGATATTATTCATGATTTTCGCTGTCGTCTTTTTCGGAAGAGACGTTTTTTGTTTCTTCCTTTTCTTTTTTGCTGTCTTTTGTCATAAAAAATGTCTTATCTATAAAAACAAGATATATAAACATCATTACGGCGCCGACAGTCACGCATATATCCGCTACATTGAAAATAGGGAAGTCTACAAATGCAAATTCGATAAAATCGGTGACGCCGTTTCCAGAAAAGAGTCTGTCTATAATATTTCCTATCGCTCCGCCTATTATCAGAGACATTGAAAATCCGAACAGAAAATGGAGTTTTCTGTATTTATAGAGTATTATCGGCAATATGATTATCGCCGCTATCGATATGATAATAAATATCCATCTCGCCCCGCTGAGCATACCCCATGCGGCGCCGAGGTTTTTTATATGTGTTATATTTAAAATTCCCGGTATGGCGGTTATTCTGTGACCTATCGGAACCGTAGCGATTACTATCGCTTTCGAAACCTGATCTAAAATCACAGACAGCGCGATAACGATTGTCCAAAGGATCATTTTTAAAACTCCGAGTTTTTATTTTTTTGTTGTTGACTCTATGAGGACTTCGCTTGCGTCGTCCACATCGAGCATAAGTTGAGCCTCTATTTTCGGTATGTTTCTTGCGTCGGCTTCCTCGTATTCTTTGAGCATTTCGAGAACGGAAGTGACATCTTTCTTTGTGCTCTTCCTTGTCCTCTTCCGTGCGGCTCTGACGACTACTTTTTCAGGCTCTTGTACGGGAGGCTCTTTTATCTCTGTCTCTTTTTCTTTTTCCGCTTCGTTTTCCGTGTTCTGTGCTTCCGCGTCTTTTGTCTCTTCTTCGGGTTCGATTATATTTTTCTTTGTTATATCGTTTATTATGGCGTTTATTTCTTCTTCTGTGGGAAGGGCGTTTTCGTCCGAATACATTTCGGATTCGGGATCGTCATACCCTACCGATATATCGTATTCCGCTTCTATTTCGTGTTTTAATTCCGTTATTACGCGCGCCACGTGCTCGTTGGAGCTTAAATCGTCGTCGAATTCGAAATCGGGAGACAGCTTTTCTATCAGTTCTATGTGAGCCTTGTATTTTTCGAAAAGCTCGTTTTTGAAAAGTTCTGCTCTTGCGTTCATCTCCGCAAGCGCGTCTTTTTTTGCGTCGACTTTGTCGCGGAAATCACGCAGTATGGCGTCGCAGTTTCTCTTTATGGAAACGAGTATATTGTCTGCTTTTTCATATGCTTCCGCTATGATTCTGTCGCTTGTTTCGCTCGCGGAATTTAAAGAGTTTCTCGCGCGTTTTTCCTCTTTGTCTATGTTTTCGAGGCGCACGTTTGCAACAGCTACCTGCTCTTCAAGCTCGGCACAGCGGCGGTAGAGCATAGAGTAGTTGTTTATCACTTTTGTTATATAGGCATCTACTTCTTCTTTGTTATATCCTCTGAACGACAAGGAGAAATTTCTTCCGGCAAGGTCCTTGGGTGTTATCACAGACATATCTTGTCAAATCCTTTTAAAAAATTTTTTATATGCGTTACAGCGCGAGAGAGAGCATCATCTCTATAATGGAAAGAAGTATGAACGTTACGAAAAAGGGTATATCTATCGGAGACATACCGAGATTTACTCCGAAAAAGTCGAACAGCTTTCTTACGGGAATAAGTATCGGTTCCGTCACCGTGTATATGAAATCCGCAAATCTTCCTCCGATTCCGGGAATCCATGAAAGAATTGCGCGCACTAACAGCAGAAGTTGGCAAAGCCCCGTCAAAAGTATCAGAACTCTTATAATAAGGTATATCAGTATATCCACAAATCCCCCTATAAAAAATCCGAACGGGACTTTCGCCCCGTTGAATTTTACATAATTGTGATATTTTAATATGTATTGACGGCAGATAAGAAAATATGTCTATTCTTTATCCTTATCAATAAAGAGTGTCGCTTGAAGAGGAAACGCTGCTGTCCGTGGAAATTCCCATTGTTGTGGTGAATTTGTTTGCATCGTCGGGCGTGCTTCCTACGGGACGCATCTGGTCTCCGGAAACGTCTACGTTGCAGGGCGTTATAACGAATGTGTTGCTCGCAACTTTTTTGAGCTGACCGTCTATGGAGTATGCAACGCCGGAAAGGAAGTCGAGAAGGCGTTTTGCTGTTTCTTTGTTTGTAGCTTCAAGGTTAAGAACTACGGTGCGGTGGCTCAAAAGATGATCTGCTATCTGTTTCACGTTGCCGTATCTTTCGGGCTTTACGACTTTGAGCTCTATTGCGCCGCCGTTGCTGCCGCGGTTTGCACTGGGCTGATTGTTTGCTTCAAAATCATCTACGCCCATGGGATAAATTTCATCTCCATCAACGCTATCGTTTGCACCTGTTATATTTTTTTTAAGAGTATCGAGAAATCCCATTATAAACCTCCGAGTTTTTGTTTTTTATTCGGTTAAAAACCTTTTTATAACAATTTACTATTAGTAATTTGATTATATCATAAACCCGATATATAATGCAATTACTTTTTTTACAAAAATCAAAAAAATTATTACTGATTTAGAAAATTTTGTAAATCCCCGTTTTTTTGCGGTCTGGGTCCGAAAATTTCGGTGCCCAAACGCACCATATTGCTGCCGAAGAGAAGCGCTTCTTTATAGTTTCCGCTCATTCCCATGGAGACTATCGGCTTTTCTGCATTCGGGAAAACTTTTCTGAACAAGTTATCGCGAAGCGATATAAGCTCCGAAAAATATACGTCGTAATCCTTCGGATTTTCTTTTACGGGAGCTATCGTCATAAGCCCTTGCGGCAATATGTTTTTGAATTCTTTTATGGCTTCGAGAAAAGCGGGGAGATCTTCCGGCATGACGCCGCCCTTTTGCTCTTCACGCCCGATATTCACCTCGACGAGCACTTTCATTTTTATATTTTTCGACGCGGCGCGTTTGTCTATCTCTTTTGCAAGAGAGAGCGTGTCGAGGGATTCTATCATATCCACTTTATCTATTATATATTTTACTTTGTTTGTTTGAAGCGTGCCTATCATGTGAAGCTTTGCGTCTTTAAGCGAGCTTACGCATTCGTAATGTTCCAAAAGCTCCTGGACGCGGTTTTCCCCGAAAAAGCGTATGCCGCAATCGTAAGCTTTTCTTATTTCCGCGTCGGAACGCGTTTTTATTGCCGCCATGACGTTTGCTTCCGGATATTTGTTTGCCTCTTCGAATATTTTTTTTATGTTTTTTTCTATAAGTGTAAGATCTTCTGCCATATTTTTGCCTTTCCTTTGGAAATATAAAAATTTCAGTCTATTACTTTTCCGTCATAAAGATTCTTTTCGTCCATTATTATCCTGTCGTAAAGATAGAGCCACTCTTTTGTCTTTTGCTCGTAATCTTCGACGATGTAATATCCGCCTTTTTCGGCGAGGATATTTATGTTTCTTATCCTTGCCACGCCGTCGTAGAGTATATATACTCCCGTATTTCCGTCTATAACCCTGACGGCGGGAACGGGAACTTTAAGTCCCGTCGTTTCTGATACGGTTATCTTCATTCTCTGATGGCGCACAAAGTCGAAATTTTCGGGCGTTCTGTCCGCGCAAAATGTTATTATAACTGTTCTGTCGGAATAATCGACCGTCTTTTTTTCTACCGTGAGCTTTATTTCGTCTTTATATGTGTTGTCGGAAAACGTGCAGGAATATTTTTTGTCCTCGACTATCTCTTCCGAACTTTCGATGTCGGTCTTGCAGACAAAATACCATTTGAATCCTTCCGATATCTTTCCTATTGCTCCGTTATATAAAGAGGGAAGCGAAGAACTCAGATAATCGAATTTTTCTTTTGTCATGTTTAAGGCTTCTTCGGCTGTGAACAGATTTTCGTATCCGTCGGTATACGAATAAAAGTAACCCGATAAAGGCGCTTCTGTTTTTTCGGATTTTCCGAGAGAGGAGAGAAGAAGCGTGCGCTCCGCGGTAAGCGAGGCGATCTCTTTATCGTAATTTTTCTTGTCGGAAAGAGAAAGTGAGCGTTTATTCATAAGCGTGAGAAGCTCTTCCGAGGCAAATTTCAAATAAGCCGCGTCGTTCTGCCTTATCGCCATTTCGGTGCGAAGTTCTGCTATTCTCTTGTCGGTTTCCGCTATATCGAGGGATTTCGAGAGAGAGCTTTTTTTCAGTATGTTTATCTTTTCGTCCGTTTTTGAAACGGCGTTTTTTACTTCCTCGGACTCGATATAATACGAGAGCGCGACGACGGAGCCGCCAGCGACTTTTTCTCCGTCTTTTGCAGAAGCCACGGTGGTCCCGGCAGAGGGGGAAGTGAGAACGGTCTCGTCTCGGAAAATATATCCCGAAAGCTCTATTTGATTTTTGACGGTTTCTTTTGTTACCGTATATAACTCTGTAAGCGGTTTCAATGCGTTCGCTATATGGTATAAAATATATATTAAAAGGAGCACGCCCAAAACTATTGTCGCAGTGCGCTTTGCTGTCTTTTTTACGTTTTGCACGGGTATCCTCCTTTTTTATACTCTGAATTTCAGTTTGAATTTTCGTAAATCAGCTTGTCCGAGGCGTCGAAAAGCTCCTCTTGCGTATCGTACTCGTCGGGATACAGCCATTTTATATCCGCGTTTCTCGAAAACCACGTGAGCTGTCTTTTGGCGTATCTGCGCGTTGCGAGCTTGATTTTATCTATGGCGTCGTTAAGCGATATTTCGCCTTTTATATAAAAGAGCATCTCTTTATATCCTATGGCGTCTGCGGCGGTCGTGCCCTCTTTTAAAAGTCCGTTTTTACAGAGATTTTCCACTTCTTCGATAAGCCCTTCGCTTATCATTATATCGACTCTTTTTTCTATTCGCGAGTATAGTTTTTCTCTGTCTTTGAAATTTAGCCCTATGATAAAGCAGGGGCGGGAAGCGGAATTTTCGAGTGCTTTCCTGTCCCATTCCGTTTTTGTCATGCCGCTTGCTTTTATTATTTCGAGCGCCCTTATAACGCGCTTTACGTTGTTTTTGTGTATCTTTTCCGCCGCTTGCGGGTCTTTTTCGCGAAGCACAGAGTGGAGCGCGTCGGCTCCGTTTTCTTCGTAATAACGTAATAATTCTTCTCTGTAATTTTCGTCGGAGCATTCGTTTCCGAAATCTATTCCGCGAAGATATGAATCAAGGTACAGCCCCGTTCCTCCGCAAAGTATCGGCAGTTTTTTGTTTTTGAGAGTTTTCGATATCTCCGTGTCCGCTTTTTTTACAAAATCGGCAACGGAATAGTTTTCCGTCGGGTCTGCGATGTCTATCATGCGGTGAGTAATCTTCGACATCTCCTCTTTTGTGGGCTTTGCCGTGCCGATATCCATACCGCGATATATCTGCATGGAATCGAAAGATATTATCTCTCCGTCAAATTTTTCCGCCAGATGAAGCGCGAGCGCGCTTTTTCCGGACGCCGTCGGACCTGCGACAGCCAATATCCTTTTCATTTATGCTCCTTTGGTTTATATATTCGGGAAATTGAACGGCATCGAATTTATTTTACTCCGCGCACGACCATTATTACCGATACGTTTGTATCCCATTGCTTTTTGCCTTCGTCGTAAAGCGCCGTTCTTTTATCGTACTTTTCGTTTATTATCTTCTTTACTTTTTCCGCCTCTTCTGCGTTTATGTTCTTATTGTAACGGATAGCCGCGTCGACGGCTTCGATAGAGGTGTATCTGTCTGCGTTTATCATATCGTGAGCAATTTTCGCCGAATACTTCGGGTCGTCGGGGGTAAGGTCGATAAGCGCATATCCGCAGCGTATATTTTTGAATCCGTACTTTTCCATTTCGAGCGGAAGCGCGGATTCGCTCATTGGATATTTGCATATCGAATATTTATCATATGTGGTATCGTATTCCGATTCGGCTTTTTGCCAAAATTTCTTTTCGGTGTCGCTTGTTTCAAGACATTCTGCTTTTGATGTTATTCCTCTTCTCGATGAGAGAACAAGGCAAATTCCGCCAGGCTTTAAAACTCTCATCTGTTCTCCGAAAAATTTCGAAGGCTCGATATGCTCGCTTACCGTATTTGATATCGTTATATCGAACGTGCAGTCACAGAAAGGCAATTTTTCGGCGTCGCCTTCGAGAAAGTTTATTTCCGGCGCGCTGCTTTTTGCATATGTTATAAAATTGCTGTCACGGTCTATCGCCGTTATTTCGGCGTTTGGGTACCAGCGGTGAAGAGATGTTGCAAGAGCGCCGGGACCGCAACCTATTTCAAGGATATTAAGATTTCTTTCCGTATCGATATCGAACAGCGTTTTGTACTGATCGAAAAATATATCGTCAAATCGCAGTTTGCGTGAAAGATACAGCGTTTTTATTCCCTGAACATAATCGGACCAGATCGTATTCATTCCGAAAGCCTCCGCAGTTTGATATTATCTTAAATCAAAATTTTGAATAAATGTTGATTTTACTTTTAAAGCTCTGCCAGAACATCTCCCGCATTTGTATCCGGTTTTACTTTTTTCATGATACGGGAAATATTTCCGTTTTCGTCTATAATAAACGTTGTCCGTACAACGCCCATGCTGACCTTTCCGTAGAGCTTCTTTTCTTGCCATACTCCGTAAGCTTCGGCAACGGAATGCTCCGCGTCCGAGAGAAGGGTGAACGGTAGATTGTACTTTTCCGCAAACTTTTCGTGGGAAGCAGCGCTGTCCCGACTTATGCCGATTATTTCTGCGCCTTTTTCGCAAAATTCATTATAAAGGTCCGCAAATGCGCACGCCTGCCTTGTACATCCGGGAGTATTGTCTTTGGGGTAAAAATACAGAACGACTTTTTTGCCTTTATAGTCTGAAAGCGATACTTGCTTTCCGCTCTTATCGGGCAGGGTGAATTCGGGGGCTTTCATTCCGATTTCCAACATATTATCTTCTCCTTATTTTTTTAATATATCTGTTATTCAAAACAAATTTCGATATGAATTTACTTGGTTTATATTTATGTGCGAATCACGCAGAGCGATACGGTAAAATCAGTTTTACGATAGTTATTGTGTCTTGCGATGTGCAACTTTATCGGATGAGCATCGCATCGCCGAAAGAGAAGAATTTATATTTTTCCTCTATGGCTTTTTTATATGCTTCCATGACAAAATCTTTTCCGGCAAGCGCGGAAACAAGCATTATAAGCGTGCTTTCGGGAAGGTGAAAGTTTGTTATGAGCATGTCCACAGCCTTAAAACGGTATCCGGGGTATATGAAAATTCCCGTATCGGCGCTTTGCGGAATGATTTTTCCGTTTTCGTCTGCGGCGCTTTCGAGCGTGCGGCACGACGTCGTACCTACGGCGATTATCCTGCCGCCGTTTTCTTTTGCTTTATTGATTTTTTGCGCGGATTCTTCCGAGACGGTGAAAAATTCGCTGTGCATCACATGATTTTCTATTTTTTCTTCTTTTACAGGGCGGAAAGTTCCGAGTCCCACATGGAGCATTACGGGAGCTATTTCCACACCCATGGCTTTTATTTTTTCGAGAAGCTCTTCTGTAAAGTGGAGTCCCGCCGTAGGAGCCGCGGCAGAGCCTTCCTCTCTTGCATAGACCGTCTGATAGTCGGAATTGTTTTTTAATTCCTCCGTTATATAAGGGGGAAGGGGCATTTTGCCTATCTCGTCGAGGATAGAGTAGAGCGTGTTTCCGCCGCTTTTATCGTATTCGAATCTGACTGTGCGGCAACCGTCCTCTCCTATGTCGGTTATTATTGCCGAAAGTTTGCCGTCCCCGAAGTTTACGCATGTGCCTATATGAAGTCTCTTTCCGGGGCGCGCGATAACTTCCCATGCGTCAAGCTCTTTTTGGCGGAGAAGAACAAATTCGACGTTTGCGCCGCCGTCGCCCTCTTTTTTGCCGTATATTCTTGCGGGAATAACCTTTGAATCGTTTATTACGAGCACGTCTCCCGGTTTTAGATATTCCGTTATATCGCGGAAAATTTTGTGTTCTATGCTTTTTTCTTTTCTGTCGAGGACCATGAGCCTTGCTTCGTCGCGTTTTTCATATGCGTGCTGGGCGATAAGTTCTTTCGGAAGATCAAAATAGAAATCGTGCGTCTTTAAATCCGTTTTTGTTAGTTCGTTTTTTATCATTGTTTTATATTTGTCCGATCCTGTTTTTGTAAGGCTTACTCCTCTTCGCATTTCTCGGAAAGTTTTTCGAAAAATTCGGAAAGGTCTTTTTCTATCTCCTCCGCGTTGTCGCTTATGCTTACGGTTTCATGCCAGAATGTCTTATATACGCGTACAAGGAACAGCGTTGTGAATGCGACGCTTCTTTCAAGCTCTCTTTTCGATCTTGCGAGCATTATATCGTTTTTGCGCTGCTCGGAATCGCTCTCGTCGTCGCTGTCTGCGTCAAGAGAAGCCGTCTGTTCTATTGCGAGAAGTTCTTCCTCTTCGTTATTGTAAAGCTCTTCGTCGCTTTCCGTCTTCGGGCGCTTTACGGTGATCTTTACATTGCTTATGTATCCGTCGGAGTATTCGCATCTGTCGGTAAGAACGGAAAGAGCGGACAATTCTTTTCGTTTTTCTTCTGTGAGGTTTTCGTTTTCGCGGGAAAATTCCGTTTCAAGCTCAAATCCTATCGATGAGAATTTTTCTTTGAAATCCTCGGATATTTTTGTTGCTTCTTCGGCAAGTGTTTTTTCACGTTCGTATATTTCTTCGTCGCTTATTTTTTTACGGGATATTTCCATAATACGCTCCTTTTTTTCGCAATTATTTAATATTTTTTTAAGTTTTTTTGTAATGTGTTGAAAAAATAATCGTTTTGGTATAAAATAAAAACAATAAAAATAATGCCAAGCGCGTATCTTATAAAGAAAGGATTTTTGAAAATGTCTGATAGAGAATTTGATGTCCGTGAAACCGCATTTCACTCGGAAGTAGGAAGCGAAGAAGAACTCAAAAATGTGATACGAACCGTATATAACGCGCTTTTGGAAAAGGGATATAATCCCGTCAACCAGATTGTGGGATATATACTTTCCGAGGATCCTACCTATATTACGAACTACAAGGGCGCAAGGTCGATAATGAGAAAGATCGACAGGGACGAGCTTTTGTCCGGTATGCTGAAAGAGTATCTCAAACTTGAAGATTGAAGATGAACGGTGCCGTTTGAAACGGTGCCGTTTTACTTTTGCGGCATTTTTATTGTTTTTCGCATATTTTTACTTATATAGTATAAATCAAAAAAGCGCTTATTTCAAGACGGAATTGTATTAAAACATGTCTTGTATACAAAAGTATTGCAAATATTACGGGAAAAGCGGTTTTAAAATGCGGCGGCGCTTAAAAGGATAGGCTCCGTCTTTTTGTAAACGGATTCAAGATCGGAATCGGGAAGGGGATTCTCGCCTTTTCCGCACTCTATGGTAAAAGCGGGAATGCCGAGGGAATCTATCACCCAGTCCTTGTATCCTCCGTATGAGGCGATGCCGTCGGGGCGGCTTACTTTGTATCCCGAAAGCGCGGCGAAACATTCCGCCATGAGTTTTGATCTGCAAGACGATTTGCCGTTATAATCGTAATATATCTCCTCCCCCTGCGTATGGAGCGCGATTACGGAAGAAAGAGAAAATTTCAGCGCCCGCGTAAGATCGGCGAGCGCCATGCTTTCGGGCTCGCTTTCGGGAGCTTCTCCTGCAAAGCGCGTGGGACCGGGAACCGATACGCCGTATTCCTTTTCGAGCATTTTTGATTTATCAAATCCCGCGTTGTAATTGTGATTGAGGTCCACACCCGCGGCGTTCGCCTGCCAATGCGAAAAATCATGGCTTCCTTTGTTCATTTTCAAAAGCGCGTCATACAGCGCGCCTTTTTTTATATTCCCTCTTTCTATATCTATGCCGTCGGGATTTAACGCGGGGATTATATAGATACATTTTTTCTCGTACATTTCAAGAAGCTCTTCTTTGGAGAAAAATCCCATTTCTTTTCCGTTTTCCGCGGCGTCAAGAATTTTTTCTGCAAATTCGAGAAGCACAAAGGAAGTCATATATTCCATTGCGTGATGTGCCCCGACAAGGATTATGCTTTTTTTGCCTTTTCCGATTTTAAGGCAGAGAAGATCTCTTTTCAAAACGCTTTTTCCGAAAGAGAAAAGCTTTGTATTCTTATATTGTTGAGAGATGTTTTTAAGTGAATCATCTATATAATCCGTGATATCGGCTCTTTTTGGTATCTCGTAAAACATATAAGTCGTCTCCTTTTTGTTTATTATGATTATTCTATGCATTGGCGGCGTAAGTGTTATAAATCAAGGAATTATGCGTCTTGAAACAAAAAAACGGAACAAAGGTTTGATTTTTTTCTTATTTTGTGGTATAATAATCCCACAAACGGTATGTTTGTGTTTTGCTTTGTAAAAAAACAGGCACAAACTGCAAAAGGATATAGCTTTTCTCAAAATATGATATAATAGGCACAGAAGTCTTGCAACGCAAGACTTTACGAAGCCCATTTGAATGGGCTTCTGCGACGCGCTTTGCGCGTCTTATGCCATTGACGGCTTCGTAAAAATGCCCTTGCAAGCAAGCATTTTTACTTCATGGTAGAATGTGCGCAGAAGAGATTTGCCGCATGGTTTTAGAAGCATTACGGCTTCTTCGACGCGCTTTGCGCGTCCTACGCCATTGACGGCTTTAAAATCGCGTCCTTGCTATCAAACGCGATGCTTCATGGCAAAATTTAAAAGAAACTGAAAATTGTAACAGCTTAAAATAAAAATACGGGAGGATTTTATATGAAACCGCTAACACGGCGCGAAAAGGAAGTATATGACTACATTTGCCGCACCATTGAGGAAAACGGGTATTCGCCTTCCGTGCGCGATATACGCGATAGCCTCGGAATAAAGAGCACGTCTACCGTTCACGCATATATAAATCACCTTGAAGAAAAGGGCTATATCCATAAAGAGGACGGGAAGAGCAGAACGCTCACCGTGGGAGACGAGCTTGTTCCGAAATCTAAAACGCGCGTGCCCATACTCGGTCAGGTCGCGGCGGGTCTTCCGATACTTGCCGAGCAGAACATAGAGGGATATATAGAGTTTACTCCGAGCGAAAAGGGTATGACGGGTGAGCTTTTTGCTCTGAGAGTAAAGGGTGAGAGCATGATAGAGGCGGGAATAATGAACGGAGACTATGTCATAGTCTGCCGCACTTCATATGTGGAGAACGGCGACATCGCCGTCGTTCTTGTGGAGGACGAAGCGACGGTAAAGACATTCTACCGCGAAAACGGACATTACAGACTTCAACCGGAAAATAAGACGATGAAGCCGATAATCGCAAAAGAACTTTACGTTCTCGGCAAAGTCATAGCGGATGTAAGATACTACAATTAAAAACATAAAGCCCGGAAGTCTTTTTTAAAATACGGCAAGTGCTTTATGAAAGAATAAAAAACAAAAACGGTGAACGGTAATTTTTTTATGAGCAACGAAATTTACGCCTCGACAGGCACATTCATAGGACGCGCAAACGGGTGCGAGCCCGATGTTATAAAAAGGGAAGCGCCGAACATAAAATGCGACGGTTTTGAACTTATGCTTCTTTCGGCGTGGTACGACGATTTTTTCAAAATCATTGACAGAATAGCGTCTTTTGACATTTATTTTCCCGTAATACATTTCGAGAAAGGCATAGGAATACTCCTTGCGGAGAACACGGAGGAGAGCATAAAGAAGGCTTTCGAAAACTTCTCTTTGAATGTGGAAGCTGCAAAGAGAGTCGGCGCGAAAAAAGCGGTGTTTCATCTGTGGGGCGGAAAATTTTCGGATTCCGCAATAGACGACAGCGTAAAGTTTGTATCTTACTTTTACGAAATGTGCGATAAAGCGGGCGTGGACCTTTTAATAGAAAATATACCCGCAAGGGAAAACGGACCTTTTTCCTGCTTTGAGAAGATAAAAAAAGCATATCCCCACGCGCGCTTTATTTATGATACGCGTTTCGGGGAGTTCCATGGCGAGAGCAGGAAACTTTTTGCTTCCGATTTCTGGCGCGACGTAAGGCATATACATATAAGCTCGTTCGACGGCAGAATGAACGAATGGGGACTTCTTCGTCCGATACTTCACCCCGGAGAGGGAATAATAGATTTCGATTCCCTTATCGGCGATATGCCGGAATACGGCGCGTCCGTTACGCTCGAAAGCCCCGTTCTTTCCGACGACGGAAGTATCGATATAGATAAGCTCAACCGCTCTCTTTCTTATCTGAAAGAGAGATTTTCCGAAAAAGCGGGAATATAAAAGTCTTATTTTTCTTATTTGAGAACTTTTGATGAATTTTTTTATCATGGGTGGAAATAATCGCGCGATTGTGATATCATATAGAAAATAACGGCAGAACGGATTTTATAAGGGCAGAAGTTTTATTTGACGCACTCTTTGGTGTTATCCGCATCGTATTTATGCGTGATAATCTCCTTGAAAATTATTCTATCGGAATTTTGCAAAATAAAAATTTATTTTTACTTTCTGATATATACAAAAATGAAATTATACGGCGACGCTCTCTATCAAAAAACGGAGGAATCATGAAAGAAAACAAAACCAAAAAAAATTCCGGCGGCAAAAAAGCGATTATTATAACCGTAGTGAGCGTTGTGCTTGCGGTACTCATCATCGTTCCGACTGTGGCTATCCTTGTCTCCAAGAGGGGGAAACCCATAGATTTTTTGATGAAAAACGATCTTTCCAAATATGTGTCGGTAGATATCGGCGACAAATTGGATTATAATAAACTGAAAGAAACTCTGAAATCGGGTTATGACGTTTTCAGAGTCGGGCTTACGGAAGTTTACTTCGAAAACACGGCTTATGTTGAAGAAGGCTCTACAATTGATTTTACTCTTTCCGCCGAAATCATCACGAAGAAAGAAGACGGCTCTAAGGAGTATACGGCATACGAACTTCCGGAAAAATATAAAAAAACGGAAGGCTACCGTCCTTTTTCCGACAAGAGCAAGCTGTTTTTCGATAACGCTCTTGCAAACACGGGAAATATAAACGAATATAATTCTTATTATCTTGTGCGTAATAAAGAAGCAAAATTCGATGTCACGATGCCGGTAAGCGAAGAGTACGGCGCTCTTTCTGGAAAAGACGTAAGATTTACGATAAAAGTAACGGACTATGTTGCGCGTTATATCTGTTTTAATGGTCAAATTGATTCTTCCCTTTCTATTATAGCGGAATGGTTTGCGGAAACCGCGGTCAAAAAGACCGAAAATAAGGTGGAAAGCGCCGTTTCCGATGGTGATGTTGTATTATACAACTGTATAGACAAAATGACCGACGGCACGGTAAAGGAATACAAAGATGTAAAAATCGAGGCTACGGGTGACCATCTTAAATATTTTGAGGGCAAAGTTGCAGGAGACAAATTTACACAGACTATCGACGGCGTCGAAGAGGAATTCGAAATAAAAGAGGTCCACAAATCCGAAGATATAAAAGCTGCTTTGAAAGATATGGGATATGCGAGCGTTTTTGATTATATGGAAGAGCTTCGCATATGGTGCTATGCCGTCCACAGCGACGGGATTTTGGCAATAATCTGCCAAAGCACAGAGCTTTCGGAGTATCCGAAAAATCTTTTTGCCACTTATAAAAAGATTGAAGACGACATGTGGGAAAAGGATTTCAGAACGAGTGCAAAATCAATGGCGGATACATGGGGAGATTCCGTGGCGTTCGAAGCGTATGGAATAAGCGGATATAATACATTCGACGATTATCTTGAAGAGCTACTCTATGAACATACAAAGACGGTCGTGCGTGAATTGGTGATATCATTTGCTCTTGCAGACGACATGGGAATACTTGATGGAATGTATGAAGAGTATAATAAATCTTTGGAAGAATTTATGAAAGCAAACGATTATTCGAAAAACGAGGCGCTTTCATCTCTTAGCTACAACGGCGACGAAGCGTACGTTTTTTGCGCCAGTTTCCTTTCTCCCGCTCTCGGCATAAAGCTTGCCGGTTCTGTGACGGGCGCTGAATTTATAGACATACTATCCGACAGCTATATGGATGTAGGCTGACGGAAAAATACAAATCGGAGATTTATATGAACGACATTGCGGAAAACGGGAAAAAATTTTCCAACAAAAACAAAAAGATCGTAATAACAATAGTTTCGGCAGTCCTTGCGGTGGCTATAATAGCTTTGGCTGTTTTCTTCGCACTGCGAAGACCGAAAGATTATGATTTTTCAAAGACAGACCTTTCGGATAATGTATCGCTTTCGCTTCCGAATAAAACAAGGAGCGATTTTGAAGAGGATTATAAAAAAGCTTTTCTCGAAAATGAGATAAAAGACATCTTTTATCCGGATGCCGGCGGAAAGATCGACTTTTATTTGACTTCGTATATATACGAAAACGGCGAATATAAGCGCTATGAGGAATTTTGCAGGGATGAATCGGGAAATCCCGTTAAAGATTATATGATCCGCGAAAGTTCCGACAATCTCACTTTCGACACTTGTCTTATGTACGATATCGCTTCCAATAACAGCGGAATCGCTTCTTTGAGAAAGTGTGTGATGAATTCGTCTTTCGGTTTTGAAATCGAATTTCCCGATGACGCGGAAAATGAGAACGTTGCAGGCAAAAAATTCAAATTTGTAATAGTTCCGATAGCTTATAAGGCTCCCGTCGTTCTCACAGTCGAGGTCCATAACAAGCTTTACAATATCTTTTCAGAGTGTGAATACTCGAAAGAGAAAGCAGAATACGGGGACGCTGTCTTCCTTTCTGTAATTGCGAGAGAAGGTTCGCAAGTTGTATATTCCAACACTTCTTCTGTTGCGATTCTCGGAAACGAGCATCTTTTCTACGGATTTGACAAACTTATTAACGGTATGAGCACTGGCGTGACGGCAACGTTTAATATTGAATTCAAAAACGATGTTTTCTCGGAAGATCAGATATTTTATGATTTTAACGGCAAAAAAATAGATTTTTATATCACGGTAAACAAAATATGCGATACGGAAAAATTCATTTCGGAAAAGAAAGGTTTTTCCGATGTGTACGTGCTTATTGAAAACAGCCGTTTTGAATATTATGTTTCGGGCATGATCGCAGATGAGCTTTTGAGTTCTTCCAAAATAAATTCATATCCGTCCGGCTCTTACAAATGGATGGAGAAACTCTCTTCCGATTTTGTCGAAGATATTATCAAAGAGAGCCGCAAATATATGGAAAAGCTCATGGGAGAAAAGGTGTCCGAGGAATCCGCGCTCAGATATGCGGAGACAAACTATCTCGAATACACGGAATACATTGAAAAAGATGAGCTTATCAAGAAAATAACGGAAGATAATTTGAATTATATCATCATTATAAACGCTGCCGCAAAAGAGCTTTCCATTGATTACAGCGAAGATGATTATAAGAATGACGCTCTTCTTTACACCGATAATATAAAAGATCTGGAAGACGTATATATAGGAGGAAAGCAGTATTTGCGCGCTTCATTTATTCTGAATGATATTGTAGAGAAACTTTCTTCAAATGCACTTTCAAAGTGATAATGTAAATCCAAATAGCCGAAAAACAAACAGTATATTCCGAAAACGCAGGATTTTTCCTGCGTTTTTAATGTATTTGGTGGATTATACTATCAAGTGCAACAGGAAGAAAAAAATA
>ULQL01069329.1_pt1 | contig 23398 bp, 20 predicted proteins | sample 1954411 | NCBI WGS metagenome assembly ULQL01 (sample SAMEA4835654, study PRJEB28245) | human gut metagenome | biome: gut microbiome; material: fecal sample | place: Denmark | collected 2008 | reverse complement strand
AGGATTTTCAAGGAACTTTTTCAAAAGTTCCTTGAAGCAAGGTTTGGAACGCAGTTCCAACTTTTCACGCAAAAATTAAAAAACGCGGCATTGCCGCGTTTTTTCGTGTGTATTTAATGTTGGGGCGTCGCCCCAAACCCCGACCAAAGAAACTTTTCGGGAAAAGTTTCTTGGAACTTCAAAAGCTTTTGCCAAAATAAATTGATGTGTTCGGTGGGAAGTTCTTTGGCACACCTTTCTTTCAAGAAAGGTGTGGAAAATAGTGATTTTCTGCCTATAAAGGGCTTGACTTAATTTTTAGACTTGTGTATAATTTAATTGAATAATGTTCTTAATGCGGGAGGAAAATGTGAAAAAATTATCGGAAACCGAATTTGATATAATGAAAGTTATATGGGATAATCCTGCTCCCGTAACGACTACACTTATAATGCAGAAAATAGGAAATGAGCGATCATGGCAGGTTCCTGCGCTTATAACCATGCTCAATCGTCTTAACGATAAGGGGTTTATTTATTCCGATAAAAACGGAAAAATGCGCAACTATTATCCGCTTGTAAAAAAGCAGGACTACCTTGAATTTATAACAAAAGAATTTATGGCGAGATACCATGATGATTCTTTTGTCGGATTCTTCGCTACATATTATGATTTGAGAATGGTCTCCGACGAAACGCTGATGGCGTTTGTTGAGTGGGTCAAAAAACGCCGTGCGGAATTCCGTCGTTATTATCCCGATAAATAATTTTTTGAGAAAATTCGTGTTTTAGGCGTAATTGTGTTTTCTTTATCGAAAATATAATTACGCGTCTGTTTTGTCTTTTGCAAATCCGTGAATAAAGCCCGAAGCGTCGGCGGAGCATACGTCTCCGCCGATTATTTTATTGCGGTAGACGAGAAGATTTATATATACCACGCCTTCGTAGTTTTCATAATTTGTTATACTGTATGTATATCTTACTACTTCTTTACCTTTGTATTTTGCAAGATTTAGTCCCTGTTCTTTTTGTATGTCGTTGTATCCTGTATATACCGTGTCAAATTCCGAGGGGATCGTCACCTCTACCTCCTCTATCGGCGTTTGATTTACATTCCAGCCGAACTGAGAAATGAAATCCAGTCTGTCGCTGTTGGAATAGACTTTTTCATATTTTATACCGCTTGAAACTGCGGCGCTGTCGTAAGAAGGCACAAAAATCACAAGTGCGGCAACAACAAGAACAGAGAGAAGGGTGATACATATAAATTTTATTGTGTTTGAACGGCAAGTTGCAATAAACATAAAATAAACCTCCAAGAGAATTGTCATGGTAATATTTATTTATGTTTTGCTCTTTTTATTACTTTTTCGAAAAATTTTTGATGCTTTTCAAGGAGTTTTTTATAAATGCATTATAAAAAACCGGCAGAGAATATCTGCCGGTTTTTGCTTTTTATTGTTCTGTTTCTTCGGGGACTGCGTCGGGCTTGTTTTTCTGTTTGTCTTTTGCCTTTTCCTCCGCTTTTGCCGGAGTTTTTTCTCTGGCTTTTTCTTTTGGCTTTTCCTCGTTCTTTACGATCTCTTCTGTTGTTTTTTCTATTTTCCTTATTTCGGCATACGCGTGTTCGGCTATTACTTTTTCGGCTCCCGCTTTTACTGCGTTTTCTATCGCTATTGCGCAGAGCATTTCCTCCGTTTTTTCCGTGCTTTCCATCGCGAGCTCTGAGGAACGCGCGCGGGAGGCGATATTTTTTTCAAACATCGAGGAAAATTTATCGAGCATTTGTGCCGTTCCGAAAAGGGCTTCGTTCCGTGTCATTATGTCCGCGATTGCGGAGATTTCCATTATCGGCTTCATTATGCAGATTATTATTAACTTTGCAAGGTGCTCTCTGCTGTATTTTTTCTTTACAGGGGGAGGAATTATTCTGTTTTTTACGTAATTGTTTATCATGGACGGGGTAAGTATTGGAGTATCTTCTACTGAAAGGGAACTTAAAAGTTTGTCCGTTACGGATATCACCTGGTCCATATAGAGATCTATTTCCGGAAGATCGTCCCAGCGCGGCATATTAAAATCTTTGAAGCTCTTTATTTTTGAAAGAAAGTTTTTTTCTTTTTCCATAAAATGTTCTCCTTTCGGGTAAAATATATAAAACCGTATTTATTTTTGCCGTAATTCGCTTCTTTTCATTATATTAACATATTTTTTAAAATAAAGCAATAAAAATTATATATTCTTTTTTTAAAAATGCTTGACATAATTTATAATATAGAATATAATGGTTTTGGAAACCAGATAAAATGATTTTAAATCTACGAAAAGTCAAACCGAAAGGAGATATGATATGGATAATATGCTTATAGGAGCGAGACACGGGCGATTAAATATCGATTTTGAAAAAATAAAGAGAAAATTGCTTGCCCTCGACAAAGCGGATAAATCCAATGTTATCGCTTTCGGAGATTCTGTTATGAAGGGCGTTTTGCTCGATGAAAACACGGGGCGGTACGTTACGCATAAGGGACGTTTTGACGCGATAGAAGAGAGATTTCATATCGCGATAGAAAACAATGCGAGGTTCGGCTTTACGGTGGAGCGCGGATTCGAACAGATAAAAAAGACGATAAGGGAAGAAAATCACCCCGATATAGTTCTTCTCGAATACGGCGGAAACGATTGCAATTTCGATTGGAAAGATGTTTCCGAACATCCCGATAAAGAGCATTTTCCCGTTATTTCTCCCGAAAAGTTTGAAAAAACGTATAATGAGCTACTCGATTATGTTATATCGTGCGGCAGCGTGCCGGTAATAATTCTGCCTCCGCCGATAGATTCGGAAAAATTTCTTTCCTGGGTCTGCCGAAACGGACTTTCGCGCGAGAATATAGTGTCTTGGCTCGGAGAGCCTTCGCTTATATACCGTTGGCAGGAGCATTATTCGAGAATATGCGAACGCATTGCAAGGCAAAGAGAGCTTGCGATCATAGATTTACGCACGGCGTTTATAATAAGCCATGAATATTCCTCTCTTATTTGTGCTGACGGAATACATCCGACGGAAAAAGGTCACAAAATAATAGATAACGAGCTTTACAGATTCGCCGACGGTTTTGCAAAAGCATAAATAAAGGCGCAAAGCCATAGACTTTGCGCCTTTGTTTTTTATGTTATTCGGATATCCTTTTAAACGATATGATGTTTACAGTTGTGCTGTCATTCAAAGCTTTTATAGGGAGACGGGAATTTTTGTCTATGTAAAGACATACTCCGTCGTTACGGCATACATAAAGCTCCACACCGCTTATGTTTTCTTCGGAGATTTTCCATATGCCCGATACCGGAACAGAAAAAATGTCAACGACAGGGAGCACGGAGATAAATTTCAAAGAATTTTCCGTAAAGGGAATTTCGGTTCCGTGGACGGAAAGACTCAATGTGCCGTCGGAGCTTTTAAATACGAAAGGGGATAGCTCGGAAGGCTCCGTAAAACGAAGATACAGCGTTCCGCCCGAATTTTCTATCTCTGCGGAATATTTTTCTTTTCCTTGCTCTATAATAATTTCGGCTGAAAAGTTATTTCTTTGATATTCCGTAAGATATTCCATATTTACCTCTTTTTTACATGATGAAAAAAGAAATATAAAGCATATTACCGTAAAAAGCGAAAATGCGCGTTTCATTTGTATTCCCTCCGAGTCGGATTTATAGTTTATTTATATTCATGAATATAAAAAGTATGAAAAAGATTTACGGAAGCGGGCGTTTGAAAACAAGGGTTGTATTTTTCTGCTTTATATGGTAAACTAAATAAGCGAAAACAGATTATAGGGGGAAAAATAAATAATTTAAATATATATTTCGTATTACTTTGCTTTGGATTATAGAGTACATAAAATATAAATCTTTACAGAAGCGAATTTTTAAATTTATTCAAGGAGAAAGTTATTATGACGCTTGTTATTATGGCAGCCGGCATGGGCAGCCGCTTTGGCGGACTGAAACAGCTTACGCCCCTTACCGATGACGGGGAATTTATTATAGATTTTACGGTTTATGACGCTGTAAAAGCCGGATTTGACAAAGTTATCTTTATAATAAAAGAAGAAAACCTCGAACTTTTCGAGCAGACCATAGGGAGCAGAGTCAGAAAGAGCGGTATAGAAGTATCTTACGCTTTTCAGAAGCAGGAGCTTACGGAATACAGCGGATACAATATTCCCGCGTCACGCATAAAACCGTGGGGAACGACTCATGCCATACTTTCGCTTGGAAAGATGGATGAGAATTTCGGCATTCTCAATGCGGATGATTTTTACGGATATGACACCCTTAAAAAACTGCGCGATTTTCTCTCTGAAACGAAAGATACCGATATAGCTCATTTTTGTATGATCGGTTACAGACTTCACAATACGCTGAGCGAAAACGGAACGGTTTCCCGCGGAATATGCCGCGTAGGAAATAACGGTATGCTTGATTTTATAGAGGAGAACAAAAAAATAGAGAAGCTTTCCGACGGAAGAGTCATAAACACTTACGAAGACGGAAGAATTTCTGAAATTGCACCGGACTGTGTGGTTTCGATGAACTGCTTCGGATTTACTCCGTCGGTGATGGAGCTTCTTCGCCCCTGTTTTGAAGAATTTCTTGAAGAAAACAAGAACGATCTTTCAAAATGCGAACTTCTTATTCCCAACACCATAAAGACACTTATAGACAGAAATAAATGCGATGTTAAGGTCATACCTACGAATTCCGTTTGGAAGGGTGTGACGTACATGGCGGACGCCGAACCTTTCCGCGAATTTATACGTGAGATAAAGGCAAATGGGGAGTATCCGAAAAATCTGTGGTAAAAAATAAAAGCACGGCATTGCCGTGCTTTTTTGTGTGTATTATCAGTTGTGGCGTCTGCCCCAAACCCGGACACAAAGGACTTTTCGAGAAAAGTCCTTTGAAAACTCAAAAGCTTCACCAAAATGAAGTGGTGTGGTCGGTGGGAAGTTTTTGCGGATTTTTAAGGGGCTTTTTACAAAAAGCCCCTTAAAGCAAGGTCCCCTCACGCAGTTCCAACATATAATGACAAATTAAAAAGCACGGCAGCGCCGTGCTTTTTTGTGTGCATTGTCAGTTGGGGCATCTGCCCCAAACCCCGACACAAAGGACTTTGCGTGAAAAGTCCTTTGGAAACTCAAAAGCTTTGCAAAAATAAAGTGGTGTATTCGGTGGGAAATTCTTTTGCCTACTTTTCTTATAAGAAAAGTAGGTGGGGTTATTCTTCTGTTTTTTCTTCCGGTTTGATTATTTCTTTCAGGCTTGCGGAAAGACCTGCAAGAGACTGTATCTCGCTCGGAATTATTATTTTTGTCGCTTTTCCGTCGGCGGCTTTTTCAAACGCTTCAAGGCTCTTTATGGCTATTACGGCTTGCGATGGGTCTGCTTCGTTTATCTTTTTTATACCCTCTGCGCTTGCTTCCTGTACTTTGAGTATTGCTTCCGCTTCACCTTCTGCACGGCGTATTCTCGCTTCTTTTTCCGCCTCCGCAAGGAGTATCTGCTGTTGCTTTTGCGCTTCCGCGTCGAGTATCATAGCCTGCTTTCTGCCCTCTGCCGTGAGTATATCGGCGGCTTTTGTGCCTTCTGCGATAAGTATTTTCTCACGTCTTTCGCGTTCGGCTTTCATCTGCTTTTCCATTGCGTCCTGAATTTCTTTTGGCGGAATGATGTTTTTAAGCTCTACGCGGTTTACTTTTATTCCCCACGGATCTGTCGCTTCGTCGAGCGTCGTTCTCATTCGTGAGTTTATTATGTCGCGCGATGTAAGCGTGTTGTCGAGTTCAAGCTCGCCTATGATGTTACGGAGCGTTGTCGCCGTGAGATTTTCTATCGCTGTCTGGGGGCGCTCGACTCCGTATGTGTAAAGCTTGCAGTCGGTTATCTGATAAAATACTACGGTGTCGATACGCATTTTGACATTGTCTTTTGTTATAACGTCCTGCGGATCGAAATCGGCTATCTTCTCCATAAGGGATATCTTGCTTCTGATCTTGTCAAAAAACGGGAGCTTTATGTGTATTCCCGTGTGCCAGGTCGTGTAATATGTTCCGAGTCTTTCGATTATATATGCTTGCGCCTGGGGAACTATGCGGATATTTGCTATTGCGATCACAATTATAATGACCAATACGATTCCGGCTATAATGAACGGCATAATATTTACCTCTCTTTTTAATTATTTTCTGTTTTTCTGCAAACGAGCTTTACGCCCTCTATTGAAATAATGCTGACTTTTTCGTCTTTGTCTATGTCGACGCCGTCTGCGCTTTTGGCGCTCCATATCTGACCGCGTATTTTTACAAGTCCACAGGCTTCGATATTGGATATTTTTTCCGTGACGACCGCCACCTCTCCAATGAGCGCGTCGGCGTTAGTCGGAACGGGTCTTGCGCGGAGCGTGTGTCTGAATATTGTACGTGAAAAAATGATAAATAATACCGATAAAAGCAAGAAAATTATGGTTTGTATATAGATCGGTACTTTGAAAAACGATATCACCATCGTGATAAGCGCCGACGGCATAAACCATATTGCGATAAGCGCTGTGGACGCGGCTTCCGCTATTACCGATATCACAATCACGGCTATCCATATGTATGGCATATAATTTCCCATTTTCGGTTCTCCTTTCAACATTTTTGTTGAATCTGTTTTCTCAAAATAACGCAGGGAAGTAAACAAAAGACGGCTTGCCGTTGTTTTTGTTTATAAGACCTTGCTTTATATGATTATTTTATCACAAATCCACTAAAAAGTAAATATAAGATATTATTCTCGTTTTTTATATTGACGAATTTCCGTTATGATTTTTTGTTTCTATTGCATTATTATGTAAAATGAAGTAAAATATATAAATAACATCAAAAACGGAACAAAACTTAAATTTTTGTTTTTGATTTTGTAAAAAATATAAGTTAATATATCTTTGTCAATAAAGCCCAATAATTATTAAAAAAATAATTTTCAAAGGGATGGAAGTAAAATATGATATCGAAAATATCTTTTCCGGGGCTCGGAATAGGCGAGTTTTCCATAAGCAGAATCGCTTTCCATATAGGAAAACTGGAAGTCACATGGTACGGAATGATAATTTGTCTGGGAATAATACTCGGATTCTCCTATTTTTGCTACCGCGCGGGAAAGGCGGGAGTGAATTTTGACAGCGTACTTGATTTTGCGATAATCGTGGTTCCTACGGCCATTATAGGCGCCAGACTCTATTATGTGCTCTTCAATCTGAAAGAATTTCATTCTTTTTACGATGTTATAGCGGTATGGAACGGCGGACTTGCCATATACGGCGGCGTTATAGTCGGCGCTGTAATGTTCTATGTTGTTTGCCATCATAAAAAGCTCGGATTTTTCAAAATGGCGGATATGGTAGTGCCCGGAGTCATGTTGGGACAGCTCATCGGAAGATGGGGCAACTTTATGAACGGAGAGGCTTTCGGAACGGAAACGACTCTGCCGTGGAGAATGGGCGTTTGCAACAGCCTTACGGGATATCAGACGCTTTATGTTCATCCCACATTCCTTTATGAATCTCTCTGGAATCTTTTAGGCTTTATAATCATAAATATTTTTTACAAAAAAAAGAAGTACGACGGGGAGATAACTCTTTATTATTTTGCATGGTACGGTTTCGGCCGTATGTTCATAGAACAGCTCCGCACGGATTCGCTTTACGTGGGCAATACCGATATACGTGTGTCTGCGCTTTTCGCTTTTATTTGCGTAATAGTTATCGTTCCGATAATGATAGTCGCAAGGGTGAAGCAGAGAAAACTTGTAAAAAATGAAGAAATATCTGCAACGACGCTTTGCAGCCTGCCCGTTATTCTCGGTATAAAGAAGAACGGTTATGTCAAAGCGGAATCTGCGGAAGATTCGGGATTTGACACGCAGGAAATGAACGCCGCGGAAAATGCGGAGGATACGAAAAAAGTTTCCGCGAAGATTTCCGGCAAGATGTTTTCGGAAGAAGAGAAAGCGGAAGAAAATAATCCCGGAAGATTGAATATAGATATAATCGAAAGCCCTAAGGAAGAAAAAGCCGCAGAAGCGGAAGAATCCACCATTACGGAAGAGGCGGAAACGTCAGAATCTTCGGGAGAAAACGGCGCTTCGAAAGAGTCGGAAGTTGCGGAAGAAACGGACAAATCGGAAGCGGAAGAGGCAAACGGAGAAAAAGGCGAAGAGAGCGCCGGAACTTCGGAAAGCTCCGCGAAAGAGAATTGAAAGCGGTAAAAATTCTTTTTGAAAATTACAAAAACGGATTTTAACACGAAAATAAATTGCAATAAACAACTAAGGATAAATAAGGAGAAAACAACACATGGCACAAATCATCGACGGAAAGAAAATATCGGCTGAAATTCGCACTGAAATATCTGCCGAGGTGGAAAGACTCAAAAGCGAAGGCGTTTTGCCGGGACTTGCCGTTATAATAGTAGGCGAAAATCCCGCTTCCAAAGTTTATGTCCGCAACAAGGGCAAGGCTTGCGCGGAAGTAGGAATGTATTCCGAAATAATAGAAATGGAAGAGAACACATCGGAAGAAGCTCTTCTTTTGAAGATAGACGAATTAAACAAGAGAGACGATATTCACGGAATACTTGTTCAGCTTCCGCTTCCGAAGCAGATAGACGAGAGCGCTGTTATCGCCGCTATCTCTCCCGAAAAAGACGTAGACGCATTCTGCGCTGTCAATGTCGGAAAAATGATGCTCGGCGAAGCTTCGTTTCTCCCTTGCACTCCTGCGGGAATAATAGAGCTTATAAAGCGCAGCGGAATCGATATTTCCGGTAAAGAGTGTGTTGTCGTAGGCAGAAGCAATATTGTCGGCAAACCCGTGGCACAGCTTCTTCTTGCCGAAAACGGAACGGTTACCATATGCCATTCCAGAACAAAGGACCTTAAAGCCGTTACGTCCCGCGCGGATATTCTCGTTGTGGCGATAGGAAAGGCGGACTTTATAACGGGAGATATGGTTAAGAAAGGCGCTGTTGTTATAGATGTCGGAATGAACAGACGCGCCGACGGCAAGCTTACGGGAGATGTCGACTTTGCGACTTCGAGCGAGGTTGCGGGATACATAACGCCCGTACCCGGCGGTGTAGGTCCGATGACAATAACCATGCTCCTTAAAAACACTCTTACAGCTGCCGAAAAATCAAAGAAAAACTGACGGTTTTATAACCTTGCGCAAGATGTTCTCTTTTGATTTTTTTTGTTCGAGACATCTTGCGCTTTTATACAGGATATAGCTTTTTGAAAGTGTCTTTTCTATTTGAAGTAATATACTGTCGGATACCGTGGCATAAAAATTGCCGCGGTTTGTTTTTGTAAATCTCGGAGAAAATTTTTTATCTTCGATATCCTTTTAATTGACATATAAAATTTTATATGATAAAATAACTGTACGACTTTAAAGTTTTTGTATCTGTAAAGAGGACATTTTTAGAAATTTATGCGAGTATGGCGGAATTGGCAGACGCGCTGGTCTTAGGAACCAGTGGTTACCCGTGCAGGTTCGACCCCTGTTACTCGCACCATTCGGTAGTGACGGCTCCCGATACGGGTGCTGCCACTGCTGTTTTCTTTTATTGTCATAATTTAAATAAATGCCGAAGTCATGGAGCTTATTCCATGGCTTTTCTTTTTCAGTGAGAAAGATTATTTGCGGCGGATTTTATGAAGTTGATTTTTTGTTGTATATAATTATAAAAAACAGAGTCACGCCACATATTTTTACGAATATTATATTGATAGAACGTTTATGACATACATTTATTCAGGCAAACACAATTCGGACTATAGTGTGAAATACATATAATATCCGATAATTTGAGACGATTATTTGTGAAAGATGTTGACAACGATAAACATGAATGTTAAAATTATCATAACAGAATGACTCTGTAAGATTTACGGAGAACGGATTTGACCTCGGGTTTATAAAACGGTTGATTTTTATATAAAGGAGAATGACAGACTGTCCGTCTGAAATAAAAACATAAGGAGTGTAGATATGCAGGAAAAATTTGTTGTAAACATAATACACCGTCCGGAGTTGTCTCCCGAATATGCGGAGCGGGCATTGGGCTCCGCGAACGGTGTACAGGACGAATCTCTCAGTATTTTTCTTTTTCAGCAGAAGGCGGCTCATGACAACGGGCTGAAAACGACTATTCAGATAACATATGCGTCTCTGTTTTCCGATGAAATAGTCTCCGTCGCGCGGGAGCATAACAGACTTTACGGCGACGAGATAGGGCTATCGCTTCTCGGACTGCCGTGCAAGCAGTTCAGGGAAAAGTATAAAACCGAGGATTTCTGTATATGGATGTTTGATAACGAGACAAAAATGCGTATAGTGGACGACTGCTTCGGACTGTTCTATGAAAAATTCGGATTTTATCCCGAATCGACGGGAAGCTATTTTCTCGACGCATTCACGATAAATTATATCAAAGAAAAATATCCTTCGGTCAAGTGCGCCGTGGCTACATGCTGGGAAGAGGGACCAAAAGCTTACCACACCTGCAACAATTCATGGTACACGTTTATGGACGGCGGACCGTGGAATCCGTGGATACCGTCAAAAGTAAATTCGCACTGTCCCGCTTCGGGGCGCGACGACGATTCAGGTATTGTTGCAATACCTCATCTTTCGCGCGATCTTATAGCCTGCTTCGACGGAAACGGATCTAATTTCGGAACGCACCCGCAGAATGTACTGCGCGGTATGATATATTACGACGATAACGGATCTTACGAGTATCCATATCTCTACAATCTTATTGACCAATATCGCCATCTTGCAAAGTATAACGACGGATACGCATATAACATGATGTTCGTCGGTCCGGGGTGGCTGAATAAGCGCGGCAGGTGGGAAGCGCCGTATGAACTTCTCGCAAAATCTTATCTCGACGGTATGGCTTATTACGGCAAGCTGAAAAAAGAAGGCAAGCTTTGCGATATGACGATGTCCGAATTTGCTGATTTTTACCGTGATAAGCATCCGGATTATAATAGAGGAGAGTGCGCGCTGTGGAAAGATATCCTCTACGGCAGCGATAAGCAGTATTTTTGGTACGCCGATCCCGCAATGCGCACGTGCCTTGACTTCAATCAAGGCGGCGCGATGATCGATCTTCGCCCGTACGTGGCGAGAATACCGCAGAAAACGGGCATCGGAACGGATAATGTGTATGACGCTTCATATCCTTACCTCATTCAGATAAACTACCGCGCGGGATTTTTTACGCATTACGCGGGAGCGGGGACGGTAAAATCGTGCAAAGTAAGCTATCACGGAAAGACGGCGGACCTGTGCTTATGCCGCACAATGGCAAAATATGAGAGGATTGACGGCGGCGTCAGAATTACCGCCAATCCCGTGACGGTAACTCTCGACGGGCTCGATATAGTGATAGAATCCGTATTTACCTTTGAGGAGGGAAGCGGAAAAATTATAACGGAGCGCAGAATTTTGAACGACCTTCACGGGGAAGAGATAGTGCTCGAAGAATATTTTACGGGCGCTTTCGGTACGACCGAGTATCAGGCTGATATGACAAAGCTCACTCTCGGCGTTGACGAAGAGAATATGAGGTACTCATATCTCGGCAGAAAAATCACTCATGAAAAAGCAAAAAGCGCGTATGTCGTAATACCCGATGTGATGACGAAAATCGAAATGGGCGGGAACGCCGACAAATACAAGGTGGAAGAGGGAATCGCATTCTCTCCCGTATATCATATTTCGCTTGAAAAGAAACTTACGAAAGGAGCGTCTGTAACATGGCTCAGTCTACAAAAGGAAAACTGAATTTTCGCTGCCCGTCGTGTTTTATGAGAGATATCGACATGGATATGTTTTATGACGACGGAAAAAAAGAGTACTATTGCCTCAGATGCTCGTTCCGCGGCGACGAGGCGGCTGTCCGTAAGCTTAACGAACAGGCAAAATACCGTTACGGCAGAATGAAATACCGCGTCATCGATTTCGGCGAGGACAATGAACCCATAAAATTTGCTCCTCACATAAGGGGTGAGAAATAGATGCGGCTGGGAGTAGATATTTCCACTTATTTCGAAGAGCTGTCTCTTGGCGCAAAATATTATGCGGACGGCGCGGAAGTCGATCCCGTGGATCTGTTTAAGAAAAACGGAGTGGACTGTATGCGTATTCGATTGTGGGTCGATCCTGTGAGCGAGGATGGAAGACCGTACCTCGGCGGTGGGTGCGATATTGAAAATTTTTTCCGTCTTGCAGAGCTTGCACGCGAAAAAGGCTTTTCGATCATGCTTGATTTTCATTATTCCGACTTTTGGGCGGACCCGTCAAAGCAGACGGTTCCCAAGAGCTGGCGCGGGCTCGATTTTGAAAGTCTTGTCGAACGTGTATATTCTTACACCGTTGAGACTCTGAAATCTGCACGCGAAAAGAAAATAGGAATAGAATATATTCAAGTGGGCAATGAGATAACAAACGGGCTTCTCTGGCCGTACGGCAGACTTTCGGAGAGCGAGAGCGGGGAACGCGGAAATTACGACAATCTTATAAAGCTTTTAAAAGCGGGCTGCCGCGGCTGCCGTGAGGTATATCCCGACGCGGGAATAATACTTCATCTCGAACGGAGCTACGATAAGCTTATCTACAACGAATTTTTTACCCATATTACCGAGGCTTCGGTGGATTTCGATATAATCGGATTTTCGTATTATCCTTATTGGCACGGAACGTTTTCGCAATTCTTTGCAAACGTGGATATGTGCCGTAAATTCGGCAAACGCCTTATGATAGTAGAGACGGGATACGCATTCACTCTCGAAGATTATATCAAAAACGAGCACGGAGGAGCAAAGCTTGTGGTGAATGAGGAAAATCTGGAATCGTTCCCGTTTACAAAAGAATATCCGTTCTCCCCGGAAGGGCAGGCATTGTTCGTTAAAAATCTTTTAAGGCTTGCAAAAGAACACGGACTTTGCGGCGTATTCTGGTGGGAACCGCTCTGGATACCCGGCGACGGAATATGCTGGGCGAGCGAAGCGGGGCAAGAATATATCGGAGAAAGCGGCAAATCCACGCGTAACGAATGGGCTAACCAGTGCCTTTTCGATTACGGCGGAAACAAATTGCCGTCGTTTGACGAATTTAATGTATGACATCCGCGGTTTTTTTGTCAAATTGGAAAATATACACAGAATATATTGTATATTTTTTACAAAAATCACAAAAATTTGTGAAAATATATTGACAATTTCGATACTATATTTTAAAATGTAATTGCTATATGAATAGTTTATAGCGTATGTGTGCGAAAATTTTGTGTATTTTGCATACATAACAAAAAATTATTTATAAATTTAGGAAAGGAATTACATATGAAGACAAAGAGAATCGTCAACATCCTTCTGTGCGCTATTTTATGCGTGGCAATGATTTTAAGTGCATTCGGCTGTGGTAAGAAACCGGACGACCCGGACACCGAACTCAGAACTTATGACATTACGGTATGGGTCAGTGAAACCCCCGGTGTAGTCGAACTTACACGTCAGCAGATTGCAGAATTCAACAAGCAGAACAAAGAGTTCAACTTTAATGCAATAGTCAACCCTATGGGCGAAGGCGAAGCTGCAACACAGGTTCTTAACGATGTGGAATCAGCTCCCGACATTTATTGTTTCGCTCAGGACCAGCTCGCACGTCTCGTTCAGGCAGGCGCGCTTGCAAAGCCCAGTGAAGCAGCTGTAAAGGTAATCACAGAAAACAACGATACGGGCGCTGTCAAAGCGGCAACATCGGCAGGATCGATTTACTGCTATCCTCTTACATCCGATAACGGCTACTTTATGTACTATGACAAATCGGTTGTTAAAGAAGAGCACCTCGGCAGCCTCGAAGCTATCATCGAGGATTGCAGAGCAGCAGGCAGAGGATTCTCCTACGAGCTTGAAAATTCCGCATGGTATAATGCAGGGTTCTTCTTCGCAACGGGATGTAAATCCGAGTGGACGATGGATACCTCCGGAAAATTCACATCTGTCGATGATACTTTCAATTCCCCCGAAGGCGTTATAGCTCTCAAAGGAATGCAGAAAGTTCTTAAATATGAGCACTATGTAAATTCCTCAAATACATCGGACTTCGCGGCAGCTAATCCTTCCGCGGTAGTAATATCCGGAGCATGGGGCGCAGATGCTGCAAAATCCGCTCTCGGTGAAAATCTCGGCGCGGCAGCTCTTCCTTCGTTCGAAGTTGACGGAAAGAGCTATCATCTCGGTTCCTACTCCGGAAACAAACTTATCGGCGTTAAACCTCAGACAGACGCTTATAAGGTTATAGGACTTCAACAGCTCGCCCTCTTCCTTTCCAATGAAGAGTGCCAGAAGCAAAGATTTGAACAGTTCAACTGGGGTCCCTCCAATAAAAAGCTTCAAGATTCCGAAGCCGTAAAGAGCGATATGCTCCTCAATGCACTTGCACAGCAGAGCGTGTACGCAGTTCCTCAGGGCAATATCCACGGTTCTTGGTGGGATATAGCAAAAGCGTACGCTACAAAAGCTAAAACAGCCAACACGGACGCAGAACTCACACAGGCGCTTGCAGATTACCGTTCCGCAATCGACGTAATATTGAGTTTCAGCGAAGAAGAGCTCAGAGCATTCACCGTTATAGGCAGTGTAAACGGTGATAGTTGGGATGTTGACCACGTAATGGTTGAATCTCCTGAAAACACTTGGATCAGCGAAGAAGCATTCACGCTTAAAGGCGGAGAAGAATTCAAGTGCAGACAGGGTAAATCCTGGGATGTAAGTTTCGGTGCCGACGGAGGTAACTTCGTTGTTCCCGCAGATACTACCGGAAAATATAAGATTCAGCTTGTTGTAACAGTAGATGCAGACGGAAAAGCTGTCTCCGGCGCGATAACTCTTGTAGCTGCTGAATAACGTATAGCTTGATCAAAACCGGGTTGCGGATAAATTCTTCAACCCGGTTTTTCAATTCAAAATCCGATAGGATTTTGAATATCGCTTGAAAATCGTTTGAATTTCGCGGAGGATAAAATACAACTTGAAATAAAGTTTATCTTTTCGCGCCGAAGAATACTGCATAATCAACTTTGTTTTGTTCTTTCGGCTGTGCAGAATTCTTTTTAAAAGCTGATAGGAGAAATTATGCGGAAATTATCAGATTTAGATTATCTGCGACTCCACGGTATACGGAAATTCGGCTACAATCTCGGGCAGTTTTTCTGTTCTATACCGGGGTGGTTCGCGCATAAGTTCAAAAATCTCTGGAAGAAAATAAAAGCTTTCTTTATTTGGATCTATAAAGATATCATAGATACTTTCAACACCGTGGTACACGGAAGCTGGAAAACCAAAGTGTCATGTATTATCATGGGATTCGGCAGCATTGCCTACGGGCAGGTAGTAAGAGGAATACTTTTCTTCTTATTTGAGGCGGTATTCATCGCGTATATGATACTTACGGGCGGATACTGGCTATCGAAATTCGGCACGCTCGGCACTGTTTCCGGCGGAAATGTCATTCAGGAGATTATTGTCGGCGGTGAAAAATACGAAACTCAGGTCTGGGTAGATGGGGATAACTCCTTTAAGATACTTCTGTACGGGCTTCTGACCATAATGTTTATTATCGCGTTCATCTACACATGGCGCCTCAACATCAAACAGTGCGGCAAATGCGAAAAGATAATCGCATCCGGCAAAAAGGTCAAGAGCGGCAAGGACGACATGAAATCCCTGCTTGACGACCAGTTCCACAAGACTCTTCTTGCTCTTCCCATAGGCGGAATCGTTATGTTTACGGTGCTTCCGATAATCTTCATGATATTGGTAGCCTTTACAAACTACGACAGCTACTACAACGGATACAGCAATCTGTTCACATGGGTGGGGCTTGACAACTTCAACGCCCTCTTTGAATTCGGAGAGGGTTCGAGCAAGCTTTCCGTCGCATTCGGAGAGATTCTCTCGTGGACGCTTATATGGGCGTTCTTCGCAACGTTTACGAACTACTTCCTCGGTATGTTCGTGGCAATAATGATAAATAAAAAGGGAATAAAAATCAAAAAATTCTGGCGCACGGTGCTCGTTGTAACGATAGCTGTTCCGCAGTTTATCTCCCTTCTTTATATTTCCAATATGCTTGCACCGAACGGTATCGTAAACGGTATACTGATGAATCTGGGGTGGATAGACAAGGCTATTCCGTTCTGGACGGACGGCACGCTTGCAAAGGTGATGATAATTATCATCAATATATGGATAGGTATTCCTTACCTTATGCTTATCGCGACGGGTATTCTTATGAATATCCCGCAGGACCTTTACGAATCCGCACGTATTGACGGCGCGAATGTATGGCAGCAGTACACGAGAATCACTCTGCCGTATATGCTCTTCGTCACAGGTCCGTACCTTCTTACGAGCTTTATAAACAACATCAACAACTTTAACGTTATCTATCTCCTTACAAAGGGAAGACCGAATATGACGTTTGCCGTGGAAGGCAATACGCCGGGCGAGACGGACTTGCTTATCACATGGCTATTTAAGATGACAGCCGAGAACGCGGGAACGGCGAACTATAAGCTTGCCTCCGTCATCGGTATCATGATATTCATTGTGTGTGCAGTGCTTTCTCTTATCGTATACAATATAATGCCTTCCAATAAAAATGAGGAGGATTTCTCATGACGGATAAGAAAATATATTCAATCGACATTGAGCTTCCCGACGGTACATCTGTCACATCGGGAGCGTCTGATTCCGACGTCAAATCCTATTACAACGCCGATATTGAATTGCCGGAAGGATATGTGATAAACGACGAAGGAAAAACAGATTACATAAATCGCAAGACATCATCGCCCGAAGAGGAAGCCGCAGTACAGGCTAAGTTCAAAAAAGAACACATGGGCATGAAGGCAAAAACACATCTTGCGAACACAATCATTTATATCGTTCTTATTTTAATGACGGTGATCTGGCTTCTGCCGTTTGTATGCATACTTCTTGAATCGTTCAGGGTAGAGAGCACGTGCAGAGTGGGATATATCATTCCCAAGGTATGGGGATTTGACAACTATGTCAATCTTTTTACAAAGACCAATTTCCTGAGATGGTTCGGAAATACGTTCTTCATGGGGCTGGTAGTCGCCTTTTTGCAGACGATGATAGTGCTCGCGGTAAGCTATGCGCTTTCAAGACTGCGTTTCAAGGGCAGAAAAGGTCTTATGAACTTTATGCTTATCCTCGGAATGTTCCCCGGATTTCTTACACTTATTCTTCTGTATAAGATATTCAGCGATCTCGGACTGACCGAGGCAAACGCCCCGATAGGGCTTGTAATCGTTTATGTTGCGTCAAGCGGTATGGGATATTATATTTCCAAAGGCTTCTTTGATACAGTGCCGCGCTCTCTCGACGAAGCCGCAAGAGTAGACGGCGCTACACGTTCGCAGGTGTTCTACAAGATCATACTTCCCATGGCAAAGCCGATAATCATCTATACTATACTGATGGCGTTTATGGCGCCGTGGGGCGACTTCGTTCTGGCAAAATATATGGCGCACGCGTCGCAAGAGGGCATGAACGTTGCGGTCGGTTTGCAATTCCTTGTATCGACAGACGCAAACCTTGCCAATAACTACACTATGTTCTGTGCGGGCGGCGTCATCGTTGCACTTCCCATTACATTATTGTTTATGTTCTTACAAAAATACTATGTTGCCGGTGTTACGGGTGGCGCAGTCAAAGGATAAGGAGGAAATATTGTGGCTACTGTTAAACTTACGAATGTTAAAAAGATTTATGATAAAAACGTAGTTGCGGTGCATGAATTTAATCTGGATATAGCGGATAAGGAATTCATCGTATTTGTAGGACCGTCAGGCTGCGGAAAATCCACGACGCTGAGAATGATAGCGGGATTAGAGGATATAAGCGAGGGAACTATCGAGCTTGACGGCAAGGTCGTAAACGATCTTCAACCGAAAGACAGAGATATTGCCATGGTATTCCAGAACTACGCTCTGTATCCGCACCTCACGGTATTTGAAAATATGGCGTTCAGCCTCAGACTTCAAAAAATGCCGCAGGAGGAGGTTTACAAGAGGGTTACGGAGGCTGCCGAAATACTCGGAATAACCGAATATCTCACGCGCAAGCCGAAGGCTCTTTCGGGCGGTCAGAGACAGAGAGTTGCGATAGGCAGAGCAATGGTGCGCGATTCAAAAGTGTTCCTGATGGACGAACCGCTCTCAAACCTCGACGCAAAGCTTAGAAACCAGATGAGAGCAGAGATAATCATGCTTCGCAAGAAGATCGACACCACGTTCATTTATGTAACGCACGATCAGACGGAAGCTATGACCCTCGGCGACAGAATAGTCATTATGAAGGACGGTTACATTCAGCAGGTCGGCACTCCGAATGAGGTGTTCGAAATGCCGGATAACCTGTTCGTTGCCGAATTTATCGGCGCGCCGAAGATGAATACCGTAAAATGCGCTCTTGTAAAGGAGAACGGAAAATATTACGTAACACCTTACGGCGGAAAGATAGAAGTCGACGGCAACAAGGGAGAAATGCTTGAAGAGAAGGGAATCGAGCCGCAGGAGATAATCCTCGGAGTTCGTCCCGAACACGTGGTTCTCACTTCAAAGCAGAATCCCGAAGCAGTACCGTGTACGATCAGAGTAAACGAAATGATGGGAAGCGAAGTACACCTTCATGTTACGACGGATTCGGGCGACGAGCTTATTGTGCGCATACCTACGATAAACCTTACGGCAGAACAGCGCAGAGCGCTCATCGCAGGCTCGCGTGTCTACATCACTTTTGAGGGTAAGGTAATGCACTTCTTTAATACAGAAACGGAGAAAAATCTGCTTATCTGAAAAATCAGAATACAGAAGTCGGTGATATATTTATATCAGACTGAAAAATAAAAAGGACGGCGTCTATTGCGCCGTCCTTTTTTGCCTTATTTATAATCGGTAGGTTTAATAAAATGTTTACTTTACTATGACGCTTGTCTGCGGTCCTATTATCAATACTCCGTCTTTAAGTTCCGCATTGCCTTGACCTATAAAATCGCATACTTTTGTAAAGCCCTCGGCTCCCTCGGGAAGATTAATTTTGACTTCTTCTGTCGATGTGTTGTGGAACAGTCCGATAGTGGAATCTTTGTAAGTTATCGAGAATGCGCCTATCGCGCTTGCACTTGTCAGCGCGGTGTATTCTCCGCGTGCTATTTCGGGATATTTGCCGCGAAGAGATATAAGTTTCTTGTAATAATTCAAAAGGCTGTTTTTTTCATCCAACTGATCTTTGACAGTGCCGTTTGACTGCTTATCGGCGGAGTAGCTCGATCCGATAGGATTTCTCACTGTGTCGCCGTCTCCCCAAAGCATTGCAAGGCGCCTGTTTGCGTCCGTGTTTGCCGAGCCGCGCGATCCTTTCATGCCTATTTCCTCGCCGTAATAGATGAACGGAGATCCGTGGCAGAGTATATAGAGGTTTGCCGCCATCTGCATTTGATTCATCGTAACGGGTAAGAATCCTGCGGCGCGGTCTGTGTCATGGTTTGATATAAACGGGCAATACATAGCGTCGGGATTTTTAGCTTTTATACTTTTCTGATATGCTTCCGCATATTTTGCAAAATCCGAGCCGCGTTCGTTTTTGACAGACTCGTATATTTTACCGAGTTGAGACGTTGTGAAATTAAAGCAGTTGAGCGCCGAATAGTATTCGAGGACCTCCGAATCGGACGACCAGCATTCGCCTACTACGTATATGTCGTTCTTTATCGATCTCAGCTCTCCCATATACCAATTCCAGAACTCGACCGAAGCGGGCGTGTCACCGAAATAGATGTATTTTATCGCATCGAATCTGAACCCGTCCACACCCATATCGAGGTAGTGCTTTGCGACATTTACCATTTCCTCGCGCACCTTGGGATTGTCATAATTTAACTCCGGCATTCCGGAATCGAAATTTCCCTCATAGAATTCGCCGGGGCAGAGCGGATAGTATGTTCTGCCCGCTGTTTTTGTCTCGTTTGTAACATATGTATAGTAATCATAATAGGGATTTTCCGTGTCGCCGTCCTTGTGTGCGTTTTGGAACTTCAAAAACCATAAATTTGAGGACGATGTGTGATTTATTGCAAGATCAAGTATTACTTTTATATTTCTTTCGTGGCAGAGGGAGATAAGCTCGCGTAAATCCTCTTCCGTGCCGAATTTTTCGTCTATTTTGTAATAATCGGCAGCATCATATTTGTGATACGAAGGAGAAGAGAATATCGGAGAGAGCCATATGCCCTGCACACCAAGGCTTTCGCCGGAATTTATATCTCCGTCGTTTAAGTAATCGAGTCTGTTGATGATTCCGCGCAAGTCTCCCGTGCCGTCTCCGTTCGAATCGGAGAAAGATCCGACGAAAATCTGATAAAATACTCTGTAATTGTCGTCGATCGGATCGACTGTCGGCGCTTTGCCGCATCCCGAAAGACATATCGCTATGAGCAGAACAATAGAAATCAGTGAAATTATTTTGTTTTTCATGTTATACACTCCCATGGGTTTAATTTATAGCTACGGAATTGAGCAGTGCGTCGTCTATCTTGCCCCATGCGCCGCCGCCTTCTCCGCCGCACTGTACATAAATACCGACTGTTATTTCGTCTGTGCCGTTATAGTCGATATCTTCAATAAGCGCGGTCTGCCAGTTCTGATATCCTTTAAGATAGAGCGCGTCGCTTTTCTTTATGATCGTACCGTTTATCTTTACGTATGCGTAGATCACGGTGTTTCCGCCGTCGCTGCCGCTTATTGAAATCGAATATTTGTATTTGCCTGCCGCAACATCTTTGACGGTCTGTTCGAGGGTGAAATCGACAGTGTCTGCGGCTTTGCTCCAAAAGTGGAAGTGGTTGTCTCCTGTTACAGAATTGTTTTTGTCTGTCTCTACATACAGCTCCGCACCGCCGGAAGGCTTGTTGTTTACGACCTGCCAGCCAACGGGTACTACGGCTTTGTTGGAATCCTCTTCAAACGAGTAGTTTTTGATGAAGTTTTTTTCCACCATAGATATGTAGCAGTGAGCGGTCATGCCGCCGGCCTTGCCTGTAATGTCGTATTTTTGGGCGCCGCCTGAATACATTTTTTCGATATCCGCGTCTGTAATGTTCCATTCTACGGGTATCGGTTTCTTGGAATCGTCGGTCATTACGGCGTTCACTGTTGCGGGAAGCTCTATTTTGCCGTTGAGATCGACTATCATGTTTACATCTTCAAGCGCGTCTGCTTTTGTTTCTATCTCATTTCCTTTTGACACAAGTGCGAAAATTTTGAGCGATTCGAGCGGTTTTCCGTCAGCGTCGAACATCGCCTGATTATCGACAGCCGAGCCTCCGAAGTATTTGCCCGCGTCCGCAGGATCATAGAATTTCGAGAAAGATGACGCCCAGCCTGAACCGTATTTTTCCCACAGTGCGAAGTTTTCTTCATACGAATTTTGACCTACCGTTATCCATGTGCCTTCCCAATAGCATACGCCTATGCCGTTTGTGGTGTTGGCGATAGTTTCTATTATATTCCTAACGGAGTTTGCCTGTCCCTGAACTGTGTATGGGTATGATTTTGTCACTCCGCTTCCCGGACCTATCGTATTGCCCGAAAAATCTGTATCTTCTTCGGTATAAGCATATGAAGTTTCGGCTACCATGACTTTTTTGTTGTATTTTGTGGCTATATCGGAAAGGGTAGCTTGGAGATTATCAAGTGTGCCGTGCCAGTACGGATAGTATGAAGAGGCAAATACGTCGTAGTCGAGCCCGTAATAGTCAAGTTTGCTTGCCCATGACAGATAATTCGAGGATTTTTCCGGATTTGCAAAATGCACGGCTACGAGCGCGTCGGGATAAACTTCTCTTACGGCTTTGGAGCCTGCCGCCATGAGCTTGTAAATATTCATCCAAATCGACTCTCCGCAAAGCTTGCCGTTTGTTTCATTGCCTATTTGAACAACATTTACCGCGATTTTTTCTTTGTAAAGCTTTTCGAGGCATTCTTTTGTAAAGTTGTATAAAGCCTCGGATTTCTCGTCGATATCCATATCGGACCATGCGATAGGCACCATTTGTTTTGATGGGTCAGCCCAGAAATCGGAGTAGTGGAAGTCTACCATCAGATTCATTCCGTATTTTGTGGCGCGCTTGCCTATTTCTATTGCCGTATTGATATCACAGTTTCCGCCGCCGAATCCGTTGCCCTGCGCGTCAAACGGCTTGTTCCACACGCGGACGCGAATGGTATTGATTCCGTTCTCGCTTAGTGTCTTGAATACGTCGGCTTCATTTCCGTCAAAGTCGTAATATTTTACGCCGCTGTTTTCAAGCGATATCACGCTTGACGCGTCCATGCCCATGATAAAATCATCAGGCAGATTTTCTACTTTTTTCACGTAAAGTGTGTCTGATTTGACGTCGGGACGGACGAATTTTTTAGGTTTGGGAGTTTTTCCTGAACATCCTGTCATCATTGCCGCAGTTATGCAGACGGCAATAATGGCTACAAGACTGGAAACGATGCGCTTCGGTTTCATTTGTATCTCTCCTTTTTTATAATTGTAAATCTGTGATAATGTGCTATATATATTATATAGTGTCATGGAAAATATGTCAATAATCACCTAATAATCGGGTGGTTTTTCGAAAAACAGAACAATGCGAACTTTATCTGCATATGATAACTTATATAAAAATATCGGTTTTAAGGAGTATTTTACATGAACAGGTCATCATCGTATCATTTTCTTTCGGTTCTTCGTAGTAGACCACGGGCGGCAGCAGAAATTTCCGGCAGTGAAAGTTATCCCGATATATCGGGTGTTGTCAGATTTTATCAGGTGAACAAAGGCGTTATCGTTTATGCGGAGATAAGCGGGCTTCCACATTCGAAGGTTTCGTGCGACGACCATATATTCGGCTTTCATATTCACGAAGGAAATTCTTGCAGCGGAAACGCGGAAGATCCATTTGCCGACACAATGTCACATTACGACACGGGAAAGTGCGAACATCCGCACCATTCGGGCGATATGCCGCCGCTTTTCGGCAACGACGGACTTGCGATAATGATGTTTTTTACGAATCGTTTTTCCATAGAAGAGATAATCGGCAGAACGGTCGTTATACATGACATGCCCGATGATTTTAAAACTCAACCATCGGGAAATTCCGGCAAAAAAATCGCCTGCGGAGTTATAAAAGGGTGATAAATGAAAAAGAAAAAACGCGGCTT
>ULQL01075367.1_pt1 | contig 23415 bp, 17 predicted proteins | sample 1954411 | NCBI WGS metagenome assembly ULQL01 (sample SAMEA4835654, study PRJEB28245) | human gut metagenome | biome: gut microbiome; material: fecal sample | place: Denmark | collected 2008 | reverse complement strand
GGTAAAGACGGCAGCGTCGGATTACACGGCAGAATTGCCCGTGCGGCTGATCCGACCAAAGACGGCGTTACTATGACAGATTTTACTTATGATACGCATAAAGGATCTGTCGGCGCTGTTATTACGGATAATGATAGCGGCCGGGAGGTTTCCATTTCGCGCAATAAAGAAGGTGTAGAAATCAGTTCAGGCGATGGTATCAAAACCAATGTGTCCGTAACGCTTGGCAAAGACGGTATTAACATTCAAGGCAAGAACGGCCGGAAAGTTAATGTCGGGAAAGTCATCGGTTTTATCAAAGGATTAACCCGTTGATAAAAAACGGCGGGCGTTTTTCCTTTCGATCGTCACAAAGAGAAAAGAGCCTGAACGTTATTTCAACCGAAAAATCGTTTTGTGGAAAACTCTAATTCCAAAAATAAAAGAGCCTGTAAAAAAAACAGGCTTTTTTTATTCGGCGGATTAATGTAGACAAGAGTTGAAATAAGAATAAAAGCGCACTAACTTTAACGGAGTTAACAAAGGAAACAAAAGATGAATATCATCAGACGGGTTGAAAACGACGCTCTCGTTCTTGAATTATCGGGAAAACTCTACACTCCGACGGCTTCTTTGCTGCAAAAGGAAATTTTGACCTCTTTAAAAGAAACAAAAAATATCGTATTGGATTTCCGCAATGTCGAATTTCTGGCGTCTTCGGGGCTGATGGCTTTACTGACGGCGCAAAAAGCGGTTTCTCAGGCCGAAGGAAAAATGGTGATCAAGAATGTCAATTATTCCGTAATGAACGTTTTGACAATTACTGGTTTTGCCTCTTTTCTGACAATTGAGTAAGAATGAAAAAAAAGCTTCAAAAATGGTTGCTGCTGTTTTTTTTAATTTCTTTTTGCGCGACGTCCGCTTTGACGTATGTTGCCCAAACGAAATTAGCGGAACGAACGGCCGTTTTGACGATCAGAGCCAGAATCAATTACCTGCGTTATCAGATTGACGAACACGAAAAAAGCGTTGAGTCTTTATCAAAAAAAATCAAACAAATCCTGAAAGAAAAAGCCACTAATCTGATTGTTAATTTAAAAAGCAATCCCGGTCTGGCTCAAGACGCCGCTTTTTTAAACACCTGGAGAAAGAACAACGAACTGGCGGATCTGCAAATTATCTCTCCGGATCCTTCAGAATCTTTTCTTTTTTCGGAAACGCCCTCAAATTTGCCGCGGCAGGATTATACTCATTTGTTTTCACAGGGGCCTTTATTCCTGACAGAAGAACCCTGCGACAATAAAAACGGCCGGGAATTAAACGCTTTTGCAAAATGGGGGCCGGATAACCGTTTTGTCCGAATTTCTTTTTCCTGTAAAAAATACGAAACTTTTATGGAAGACCTTTCAATTGAAAAGCTTTCCGAAAATATACAGCTGGATAACTACGGTTCCGGATCAATGGTTATTGCCCGCAACGGCAAATTAATCAGCGACAGCAATATGGGGTTAACAAAACAGGATATACGTGATACCGGCATTTTATACAAAATATACAAAGATGATGAATTCCACCGTATATGGAATAAAAAAAGCGGCATATTCCACGCGAAAGTAAACGGGGAAAAGACTTTTTTCTATTATCAGCCCTACAGAAACTACATGTTTTTGGGAATTTATTTTGAAAAAGACCTTTACAGAAACAGAAATAAAGTTCTGTTGTTTAACATTACGTTTCTTTTGGTTTTATTTTTGATTGTCTATCTGCTGATGGCTGCCGTTCTGGACCGAATGGTTATTTCGGGGATCAAAAAAATAAACGCTTCCCTGAAAAAAATCACACAGGGAAATCTGAACGAAAAAGTCAATGTAACGACAAATGACGAATTTATTTCTTTGTCGGACAGCATTAACTCGATGGTTGCCGGATTGCAAAAAGCCCATCAGGACTCTTTGCTTCGGATTAACAATGAACTTCGCCTGGCTTATCAAATTCAGACATCGCAACAGCCGGCGGCTTTTCCGGCTTTTCCTGATCAAAACAAAATAGATTTATTCGCTCTGTCCCGCCCCGCTAAAGAAGTCAGCGGAGATTTTTATGACTTTTTTCTGCTGGACAACGATCCGTCCCGTCTGGTTTTTACCATTGCCGACGTTTCGGGAAAAGGAATCCCCGCCGCTCTGTTTGTCATGACAACCAGAGCTTTGTTAAAAAATCTGGCAAACATGGGGTATTCTCCCGCCGAAATATTCACCCGCATTAATCGCCAACTACACGAAGACAATAAAATCAATATGTTTGTAACGGCTTTTATGGGGATTTTAAATCTTGATGACGGAAAATTGACTTATGTCAATGCGGGACACATGCCGCCATACCTGTGCCGTCAAAACGGGTTATTCCAACAGTTGGATATTTCTCCGGAATTTGTTTTGGGCGCTATTGATCATGATTATCGGCAGCATGAAATTCAGCTGAATTACAACGACACTTTATTTTTGTATACAGACGGAATTACCGAAGCCGAAAATCCTGATTATACCCTGTTTTCACAGGACAGATTGAAAAAAGCGCTTAATACAAATCCGGCCGGTAATGTCAGAGATATCGTTTTAAACGTCAAAACCGCCGTCAGAGAATTTGAAGACGGCTGCGAACAGTCCGACGATTTTACGATGCTGGCCTTGCGTTATCTGAAAAACCGCCTGTATATTCCGGCCAAAATGGATCGGATTGACGACGCGCTGAATTTTATTGATTCCATGTTGTCAGATACGCGATCGCCTTACGGTGCCAACATTATTGTCGCTGTTGAAGAAATTTTCAGCAACATCGCCAAATATGCCTACCCCGGCCGCAAAGAAGGAGGATTTGTCGATATTGCCTGCGCAATCGGCGGAAATCCCACTTTTATCACAATCACCTTTACCGATTCGGGTATTCCTTTTAATCCGCTGGATCGTCCCGATCCCGATATTACCATTCCGCTGATGCAGCGCGAACCGGGAAAAATGGGGCTGTTCATGGTTAAACAGATGATGGATTCCGTTACATACGCCTATCAAAACGGACAGAATATCCTGACAATCCGAAAACAACTGTAAACGTACTGTTTTCGTTCTTGAATTTTTAACCTTTTTCAGGGTACAAAAAGAAAGCAATGAAAGCGAAAACATGACTGAATCTGATTTTAATTTCGGCCGGCTGAATCCCGAACAAAAACAAGCCGTTCAAACGACAGAAGGCCCGGTTTTGGTTCTTTCCGGCGCGGGAACGGGAAAAACAACCGTACTGACGGCCAGGTTGGCTTATATTGTGCAGACGGGCAGAGCTCTGCCGTTTCAGTGCCTGGCCGTAACATTTACAAACAAAGCCGCGGCGGAAATGCAGGAACGCCTGAACGCGATTATCGGAGAAGACAGCCGGTCTTTATGGTTGGGTACTTTTCACCGCATCGGATTGCGTATTCTGCGCAGCCACCCCGAAAAAGTCGGACTGTCCGCGGGATTTGGCATCTTGGACAGCTCGGATCAGGAACGTTTGCTGAAACAGATCATGGCGGATCAGCATATTGATTTAAAAGACAATCCGCCGCAAATGATCCTTAATCAGATTCAACGTTTAAAAGACCAGGGGTTAACGCCTGAAAAAGCCGATCAGTCGCCCATTCCCGCCGGACCGCTGGTCAAACGCCTGTACGGATTGTATCAGGACCGGCTGCAGGCGATGAACGCCGCGGATTTTGGCGATCTGCTGCTGTATTGTCTGGAATTGTTCAATCATCACCCCGAAATTTTAAGCGCTTTTCGCAAACAGTTTAAATACATTCTGGTTGACGAATATCAAGACACGAACGTCATTCAGTATTTATGGCTGCGCATGCTGGCCTGCGGTCACAATAACATCTGCTGCGTCGGCGACGACGATCAGTCGATTTATTCCTGGCGCGGGGCTGAAGTCGGCAATATCCTGCGCTTTGAGGAAGATTTCCCGAACGCCGCCCTGATCAGACTGGAAAGCAACTACCGTTCCACGGCGCATATCTTAGCCGGCGCGTCCGGTCTGATCGCGCATAATAAAAACCGGCTGGGCAAAACACTGCGCCCCGCCCTCGGTCGCGAAGAAATGACCGGAGAAAAGATCAATGTTTCCGGCGTCTGGAGCGGCGAAGACGAAGCGCGGAAAATCTGCGAACAAATCGAACGAGAACAAAGAAACGGCACGAAACTGTCCGATATAGCGGTTCTGGTGCGCGCCAGTTTTCAAATGCGCGCGATTGAAGACGCTTTGCTGCAGTACGGTATTTCCTACAAGGTCATCGGCGGCATGCGGTTTTACGAACGTGAAGAAATCCGCGATGCGACGGCTTATATCCGACTGCTGGTTCAACCGAAAGACGATATGGCTTTTATGCGTATTGTCAACAAACCGCGCCGCGGCGTCGGCGACACGGCTTTGCAGACAATTCGTCAAAAGGCAAAAGAAAATCACATTTCCATGTACGAAGCCGCAAAACAATTAATTCAGGAAAAGGCTCTGAAAGGAACCGCCAAGACAGGATTGGAACGTTTCTTTGCCCTGCATGATTCCTGGCGGCAAAAGGCGGAAGAAATCACGCCGGACGAAATGCTGCGCCAAATGCTGGAAGACAGCGGCTATATGGAAATGCGCCGTACGGAAAAAACGCCGGAAGCCGAAGGACGCATTGAAAACCTGCGCGAACTGATCGGCGAATTCAAAGGCAATTACGATACATTCGAACAATATCTGGAATACGTCAGTCTGGTGATGGACAACGACAATGCCGCCACGGTTGGCGATCATGTTTCCGTTATGACTCTGCATGCGGCCAAAGGACTGGAATTTGATGTTGTTTTCCTGCCCGGCTGGGAAGAAGAAATCTTTCCGAACAAAAAAGCGATGGACGAAGGAAATACCGAAGAAGAACGCCGTCTGGCCTATGTCGGCATTACGCGGGCCAAAAAGCGCGTTTATATTACCTTTGCGGGATCGCGCCGGATATTTAACCAATGGCAAAACAACCTGCCGTCCCGCTTTATCAATGAAATCCCTGCGGAACACGTCGAAATGACCAATCTTTCTTCCGGCGGCGGCTATGATTACGGCTACGGCGGTTGGAACGGCGGCGCTCAGAGTTATTTTTATAAAAAAGAAAAAAAAGCTTCTTATTTCGGCAATGCGCAAAAACCTGTTTTTCAAATCGGAACAGAGGTTTATCATAGCCGGTACGGATACGGAAAAGTCGTCGCGGCAGACCGTGACAACACACAGGTTTTGTTTGAAGACGGCAGTATGAAAAACATCAAGGCAGATTATTTGGAAATCGCATAATGGACACACAACCCGCAAGCAACTGGCAAATTTCTTTTATTTTAACCCCTGACGCCGTTCCTTTTTTTGAACGCGCGCTGGACGGGGACGACACGGCTCTGCTGGCTTCGGAAATCGAAACCGGATCGGACAAGGGCAAATGGCGGCTGGACGCCATTTTTCAGGATCGGCCGGACGAATCTTTGTTAAACGCGTCATTGTCTTTGGCGGCCGCGGCTGCCGGGATTTCTTTGCCGGCCTATCGGCTGACCGAACTGGCGCAAAGAGACTGGCTGAAAGAAAACCTGATCAGCTTCGCCCCCGTTTCCGTCGGACGGTATTACATTTACGGTTCGCACATTCAGGATCCGCCGCCGAAAACAAAACTGTCCTTAAAAATCGACGCGGCTACCGCTTTCGGCTCCGGCGAACATTTCACAACCAAAGGCTGTTTAATGGCCATGGAAGAAATATCTCGCTTCAAACGGCCGAAAAATATTCTGGATATGGGCTGCGGTTCGGGGATTTTAGGATTGGCGGCCGCGCTGACTTTCAGAACGAATGTCATGGCGGCGGATATTGATCCGGAATCTGTCCGCGTTACAAAAGAAAACGCCAAAATCAACCGCCTGTCACGCTATATTACGGCACGGGCCGGCAACGGATACAAACCGATGATTATCCGGTCCAAAGCGCCGTATGACCTTGTTTTTTCAAACATACTGGCCCGCCCGCTGACTTTGATGGCCAAAGACCTGGCGTCGGTTTTGGCGCCGGACGGACTGGCGGTTTTATCCGGTTTGCTTTGCAGACAGGAAGCCTGGGTCTTAGACGCCCACCGTCGCGTCGGGCTGCAATTAAAAAAACGTTACCGTCTGGAAGGCTGGAGCACACTGATCGTCGGACGATAAAATAAGGAAAAAAAGCCATGGATAAACTGACCGCGTTAAGAGAATGGATGCTGAAAAACGGTTTTTTCGGACTGTTGGTTCCGACCGCCGACGAATATCAGGGCGAATACGTTGCCCCGTCGGCCAGACGCCTGGAATGGCTGACCGGATTTTCAGGATCGGCCGGAGAAGCCGTCATTTTGCTGGATCGGGCTTTTTTATTTGTCGACGGCCGCTATACCCTTCAAGCGCAAAAAGAAACGGACAACCAGCAGATAACCGTTATCCAAACGCCGGACGCCCGTGCGGGAGACTGGTTGCTGGCCGCTTTGCCCGCCGGAGCCCGCATCGGATACGATTCCTGGCTGCACACGCCGAATGAAATCAAAAAAATGGCGGCAGCCTGCGCTAAAAACGGCGCGAAAATCGTTCCTCTGCCCTACAACCCGATTGACACGCTGTGGACGGACAAGCCCGTATCCGATACGGAACGCGCCGTTTTCCTGCCCGAACAGTACACAGGGCTGGACAGTACGGCCAAAATCGCCGAAATTACCTCAGCGCTCGGCATGGATCAGGACGACGCGCTGGTCTTTTCTTCGCCGGAATCAATCGCGTGGCTGCTAAATGTCCGCGGCCGGGATATTCCTTACGTCCCCATTGTTCAGTCTTTCGCAGTATTATATAAAAACGGAACCGTCGACTGGTTTGTCGATCCCGCTAAAATAACGGATTATCTGCGTTTGCAGCTCAGCACGCTGGTGGAAATCAAATCGCCTGAACTGCTGGGTGTTATTTTGGACGCGCTCGGCATACAAAAAGCGCGCGTACAGCTGGATATGGCTCTGTCCCCCGCATGGATTTACGAACGCCTGTCCGCCGCCGGCGCAACCGTTCACGCCAAAGAAGATCCCTGCCTGATCCGCAAAGCCTGTAAAAACATTACCGAACGCGACGGAGCAGTCAATGCCCATATCAAAGACGGCATTGCCATGTGCCGTTTCCTGCGCTGGTTTGATGAAGAAGCTCCCAAAGGCCGCCTGACGGAAATGGACGCGGTGCGCAAAATCGCCGAATTCCGTGCGGACAATCCGCTGTACCGCGGCGAAAGCTTTGCAACGATTGCGGCTTGCGGCAAAAACGCCGCCTATATTCATTATCACACGAACGAACAAAATAACGCGCCGATCAAAACGGACTCCATGTTTTTGATTGACACGGGGGCGCAGTATCTGGACGGAACGACGGACATTACGCGGACAATCGCCGTCGGCAACGTTTCCGCTTTGGAAAAAAAGCGTTATACGCAAGTTTTAAAGGGCCACATTGCCATAGCAACGATAGCTTTTCCCGAAGGAACAACGGGATCGCAACTGGACATTTTGGCGCGCCAGTTTTTATGGCGCGACGGAGTGGATTACGCCCACGGAACGGGACACGGCGTCGGCAGCTATCTGAGCGTGCATGAAGGTCCGCAGAGAATTGCCCGCGGTTCCAGCCGGATCGCCCTGATGCCCGGCATGCTGATTTCCAATGAGCCCGGTTATTACAAGGCTGATGCTTTCGGAATCCGCCTGGAAAATGTCGTTATGGTGGAACCGCTGCCGCCGACGGAAGGATCTGAAATTAAAACGCTGGGACTTTCAACGCTCAGCCTGGCACCGTTTGACAGACGCCTGATTGATAAAGCGCAGTTAACGCCGCGCGAAAAAGTCTGGCTGGACGGCTATCATGCCCGTATCCGCCGGATTATTTCGCCGCTGGTCGATCCGCAGACAGCCCAATGGCTGGCAGAAGCCTGTGCGCCGCTGTAGGAATTTTTCATGAGAGCTGGAATTACTTTTTTTGTTTCCGGTTGTATTTTAATCGTCTTCGGAACAACAATGATTATTCCGGGGATACTTGATTTTTCGGACGGGAATACCGCTTCGGCCCGTTCATTCTGGCAGGCTGCCGGCGTAACGTTTTTTTTCGGCGTTTTGTTTGTCGCGACTTTTTACGATAAATACGAAAAACTGACCGTCCGGGAAATGTATCTGACAACATCGCTGGTCTGGTTGCTGGTTTGTTCATTTTCAGCGCTGCCGTTTTTCTTTGCTCCCCGGCCTTTAAGTTATACGGATTCTTTTTTTGAAGCCATGTCCGGCCTGACCACCATGGGCGCGACGGTTATCCGGGATTTATCCGTTCAATCGCGAGGCATTTTATTATGGCGTGCCATGCTGCAATGGTTTGGCGGCGTCGGAATTATCGTTATTGCACTGGGGATTTTGCCGCTGCTCAGAATTGGCGGCATGCAGTTATACGCGACGGAATCTTCGGATAAATCCGACAAAACGCTGCCCAAGACATCGCAGGTCATCGGTACAATCATGATTGTTTACACAATTCTGACGGCTTTGTGCACATTGTTGTTGTATTTTTCGGAATTGGGCATTTTTGAAGCTCTGGCTTTCAGCATGGCGACAATTCCGACCGGCGGATTTGCCCCTAGAAATTCTTCGGCGATGGAATTATCCGTTCTGTCACAGTGGATTTTGATCGTCTTTATGTTCGTCAGCGGCATGCCTTTGCTGGTTTCATATTTCCTGTTCAAAAAAAACTGGCAGCATGTACGAAACGACATGCAGATCAGAACATACACCTGTTTCTTTTTATTCAGCGTTTTTATTTTATCACTTTACCTGGTTATAAAATGCGATATTTCTTTATTCGACAGCATACGATATGCGGCGTTTAATTTTATTTCAGTTGTCACTTCATCGGGATTTGTCAACAGCGATATTGAATCCTGGGGAAATTTTGCCGTTATGTTTTTTACATTTTTACTGCCGATCGGAGCGTGCAGCGGATCAACGTCCGGCGGAATTAAAGTATTCCGGTTCAATATTATGTATTTATCGTCAATGCAGTATCTGCGGCGCAAAATTCTGCCTCACGGCATATTCATTGCCAAATACAACGGTAAACCGCTGACAGAAGAAATTTCTTCCGGCGTATTTGTGTTCGTAGTGATTTTTTTATTGTCATTCTTAACTTCTGTTTTACTGTTGTCGTTAATCGGATTGGATTTTATCACGGCAATCAGCGCTTCATTGTCCAGCTTGGGTAATACGGGCGTAGCATTCGGCCCTGTCATCGGATCACAAGGCAGCTTTGCCAACCTGCCTGACTGTGTAAAATGGATTTTGTCCGGCAATATGATGCTGGGCCGTCTGGAATATATGACCGTTTTTGTACTGCTGCTGCCTTTGGCCTGGCGCAAAGAAAAGAAATCAATCAGCTCAACGGCGTTTTAACATCACCGGGACCGGACGCCGCAGCTGCAGAAGCGGCGGGCGGCGGAGGAATTATATTCTTGCGCCCCGGAAGTACTGCCGTTTTTGCATCGCTTCCCTCAATGACTTCTTCCCCCCATTTGGCAACCAGCTTTGTTTGCAATTCACGCAGATGAACGACACGGCGCTGATCGCTCATTTCCAGAAAACTTAAAACGACAGGCGGAATACAGCGATAGAAAATCCAGCCGACAGCGGCCGCCAGATAAATAATAATAAAAGAAACATGGCCTAAAAATAAATTAATAGCCCCGTCCAGCGTGTTGCTGCCGAACCACAGTTTGAACAGAAACGGCAGAGAACCGGCAAAGTTCAACCCGCCGACACACAACCATTTATACTTAAATTTTGCTTTTGAACTGGTATCTATAATCAACGCAATAAACGTCGGCAACATGCTGAGGAATAAAAAAACCACCGTTGGCAACATTAAAAACAGCATTGGCAATAAAATCAGGAAAGACAATCCTGATGTCAGAAAAGAATCTTTCAACTTTTTTCTTTTTTTTCCGTTTTCCTTCATCGGGTTATCTCCGCAAAAACTGAGCCAACAGCAACAGGAACATTGTCAGTACGGCAATGCCGAAAGAAATAACGGCAGCGATCTGATGCCCCAGCATCAACCCTTCCTGTTCGCGTTTTTCCCTGTTACCGTCCAGAAATTCGATTTCTTCGGACAATTTGGCGTATTCTTTTTTAGCCTGCTCAAAATAACTCATATCCATCAGGCGTTCCTGTTTGTCGTCCAGAAACGTATAAATATCGGGCAAAGATCCTTTGCGGATAAACTTTGGCAGATTTTTTTCCAGCTGCTGACGTTTTTCCAAACTGTGATAACTGTTGATAATCGGTGACAGCAGCCCCCCGATCCAGCTGCAGAAAGCATACAGCTTTTCCGGTCCGAACGTCTGCTGCAAAGAAGCAAAAATATTCAACATTCCCTGAATTGAAACATTTTCCTTTGGCGAATTCAGCAAAGCAATCTGATCAGACAGTTTCATTCCAAACTTTACGGCAATAAAAGCTGCGATATGCCTGTCAATCGGTTCCGTTTTCGGGCCGGCTTTTTTAGCGACCTCTTCCAATGCAGGCATCAGATCTTTGATATCGTCCACATAATCTTTGATTACCAAAGGACTCTGGCAGGGCATTCCGTCGTTTAAATCATAGAGCAGCCGTTCTACCCCCATTCCCAGTTCGGGTTTTTGCAAAATAATCTGCATGCTTTTCACTTGCTGTTCGGCCACTCTGTCGCGATGAAATTCATGCCAGCTTTCCAAATACCCGGTGGCAACCAACCCGATTAAAACCTTAATCATTCTTTCGTCGGCCACATACGTCGCCATCATCTGTCCCAAAGCGTCCGGCATAAATGCACATTCACGCACCCGCAACGGCGCGGACGGATCCAGCAGCATACACGTTCTGGCGACAAAAAAATCGTCTTGTTTTTCTTTGGTTGAAAAACGCACCAAAGCCATATCGATTGATTTTTCAATCGCATTGGCCGTTTCCTTATCGTCAAACCCGCGGATCAGCCAAGTTTGCAGCTTTTCCGACCGAATTGCCTCTGCAGCCAGATCCCAGTTTTTGGAAAAAGCATACGCCAATGTCCGATAGGAAAAATATTCAACATTATTAAACAAAAACGGCCGCTGAGACGCCTTTATCGCTTTAGCCTGTACCGGCGTCAACCGCCGCCCGTCGGCCCACAACTGCGTGGAAGAAATATCCCAGCGCTGTGAAACATTGTCGGCCAACAACCCGCGCAGCAATTCAATCAATCCTAAAGACACCCGTTCTTCGCCGATCAGCGTCGCATACGACCCTTTGTAAATTTTCAATTCCAGCAATTCATCGGCAGACAAACTTTCAACCGGATTATATCCCAGCCCCAGACAAATCAACGCTGCGCCGAAAGCGTACAGATCGTCCGACGTCGTTCCGTCCCCCCGTCCGGCGGGGGAACACATGGAAGATTCAATCGTTTCAAATGTCGGCGGCTGGTCAAACCCCGGCGGCGAAGAAATGCAATCCCCCCAGACAACCTTTGTTTTTTCCGCGTCCAGATAAAATAAATTGTCCGGCCTGATTTCCCTGTGCGTCAACCCGCGCAAAGACAAATTATTAATCCCCATCAGCAGCGGCCGGATCCAGCGTGAAATTTTTTCCGCTTCTTCTTCGGGCAGAATTTTGTCATATGTTTTTGAATGAACGACGCGCCCGCCCAAAGGCATTTCATACAACAAAATCATCGTTTTGCGCCCGATCGGCTGCCACGGAGCCACCCCGGCGTCCACCAAAGGCAGTACACCTTCCATTTTCAATCCGGTTCTTGCCTTGATATGATCTTTTCTGACGGGTAATTCGGGTTTGCAGACCAAAGCGAAAATTTTATGATCCGGGGAAGAGATTTCTTCCGCCTGATACGCTTTGGCATTTGGCATATCCATTAAAGGCAAAGGCAGATCAGGGTATACCCTGAATTTACCTTTGACAACCGTGAACGCCCCTTTGCGCGACAAATAAGACCCAAACGGCGCACCTGACTGAACCTGCGTTTTTATTGTATTCTTTTCGGTCATCATTTCCTTCTGGCCATAAAAAAACAAAGGGGAAAAGCATTCTGCTTATCCCCCTATTTTACATGATTTGCATCAAATAAAAAGTTTTTTATTATTTTTCATACGGATCATAACGAACAATCGTGTCTTCGCGTTCCGGACTGGTTGAAATCATGCCGATTTTCACACCCAGCAGTTCTTCCAGTCTGGCAATATATTTTTTCGCGTTTTCCGGCAGTTTATCGTATTCCCGCACGCCGTAAGTCGACGATTTCCACCCCGGCAGCGTTTCATAAACCGGTTTTACGCCTGCCTGCGCGTTCATCTGCATCGGGTAATAATCCAGTTTCTGTCCGTTATATTCATATCCGACGCAGACTTTGATTTCATCAAACTGATCCAGAATATCCAACTTCATCACCGCCAGATTCTGCACGCCGTTGACAATAATCGCCTGACGCACCAACACTGCGTCAAACCAACCGCAGCGGCGCGGACGCCCGGTGACCGTCCCGAATTCGCGGCCGACTTCGCGGATACGATCGCCGTCTTCGTCGAACAATTCCGTCGGGAAAGGCCCTGATCCCACGCGCGTTGTATAAGCTTTGACAACACCGATCACTTTGTCGATATCTTTCATGCCGACGCCTGATCCGACAGCCGCCTGGCCAGCGATTGTATTTGAAGACGTCACAAACGGATACGTTCCGAAATCATTGTCCAGCATGGTTGCCTGCGCCCCTTCAAACAACAGGGTTTTACCGTTTTGAACCTGTTCGGACAAAACTTTCCATGCCGGCACGGCAAACGGCAAAATGAACCCGGCAATTTCATCAAGCTGACGCATCAAATCGGCTTTGTCGATTTCCGGTTGCCCCCAGCCTTTGCGTAAAGCATTATGAAACGACAGCAGCATATCCACTTTCTGCGGCAAAGTTTCCTTTTCGGCCAGGTCGCCGACGCGAATTGCACGGCGGGCAACTTTATCCTGATATGCCGGCCCGATCCCGCGCCCCGTCGTACCGATTTTTCCTTTTCCGGCAGCGGCTTCGCTCATCTGATCCAATTCGCGGTGCAGCGGCAGAATCAATGTCGCCTGATCCGAAATTTTTAAAATATCGGGCGTAACCGTTGTCCCCAAAGCGCTGACGCGGCCGATTTCGTCGCGCAACGCCCACGGATCAACAACAACGCCGTTGCCGACGACCGACATTTTTCCGCGGACAATGCCCGACGGCAACAAAGACAGCTTATAGGTCACCCCGTCAACCACCAACGTATGCCCGGCGTTGTTTCCGCCCTGGAAACGAACGACGACGTCGGCTTTTTCGCTCATCAGATCGACAATTTTTCCTTTGCCTTCATCGCCCCACTGAGCGCCGATGATTACGATATTGGTCATATTTTCTGCTCCTTAAAAAAATTAAGCTAAAGCGGCTGCCCCCGGCCGCCCGTGTAAATACAGCTGCATTGCAGCCGCCGTGCCTCTTCGCGCCCGCCGGGCCTGACCCCGCAGACGGTAATATATCCTTTAGCGCGCAAATCCGCCGTTTTCGAAAAAGAAACGTCAACAGGAACATAAACGCGCGTCTTGGTTTCTTTCTTTTCCAAAACGGCCAAAATATCCGCCATAAACAACGTCACACCGGCCGCCGGTTCGGACAACGCGCCGTCAATGCCGGCGATATAACGTCCTCCGCGTCCCAGTTCATGCCCGCTTTGTTTGGAAAAAATTGAAAAACCGACGCCGCAGTGATATTCAAATCCGCGGTTTTCCAAAACATCGGCAGTCAAAGAGAGATTTTGTTTTTCTGTTTTCAGCAAAGCGGCCACTTCCGCCAGCCGGGCGCGTTCCGCCGCCGCTTCGTCAGGCAAAGGCAGAGGCCGCAGAATTTCCAGCACGCGGTCACAATCGCCGAAAGCCTGAAACAAAGAAACAAAGACAGACTTTGCGGCGCGCGCTTTGCCGTTCGTCGATTCCAAAACGGCCAAAGCAGCGGCGAAATCTTTTTGATTCAGACACGCCGACATTTTTTCCCGATCGTCTCTGTCAATGCCGTACGCCGCGCACAGCGCCGGAAACAAAGTCGGCAGATTTAAATCGAAGACGAACGACGGCACTCCCAGCTTTTCCAATGTTTCAGCCGCCAGCAGAATAATTTCGGCATCGGCTTTGGCGCAGTCGGCCCCGATCAGTTCCGCCCCGACCTGCAGGATCTGTCGCGCAGGATCCAGCTGAGTCGGAAACATACGCACGACATGACCCGCATAGGCCAGACGCAGCGGCCGGGGTTCGTTTTGCAGGCGCGTTGCCGCAATCCGGCTGATCTGCGGCGTCATATCGGCACGCAGTCCCATAATTTTGCCGGATACCGCGTCCGTTACACGGAACGTCTGCGTTGACAAGTCATTATATTTTTCGGACAGCAGGGTTTCTTCAAATTCCAAAAGCGGCGGCGCGACACGCTGGTAACCGCAGCTTTGGAAAACGCCCGTCGCTTTTTCGACAGCTTCGGCCTCGGCGTCGACAAAGGGAGGCAGAACGTCCGTCATTCCAACGGGCAACAGCCCGCAGCAGGCAGATTTTTTCATTTTAAAATCAGATCCGTCGGTTAAAACACACATTTTGTTTTACCTTGAATCCGTTTTAAAAGAAACAAAAAAAATTATCCTTTCTTTTTTGGCTTTCTTTTATAGCCGGATTCTTTCCAGTGAACGGAAGCGCGGTAAGCGTCTTCCAGCCGGCGGGCATAAGAATCCGTTTCGATATTCAGCAAAAAATCATAAATACCGTTAGCCACGTCTTCGACCATCATTTCGCGTTCATGATAAGAAACGCGGCAAGTCTGACACCAGATCATCTGATGCCCTTCGGCGTCCGTAATGAAGACGTCGGTATAATCGCCTGTTTTTGAAACAGGATTGTCACCGTTATGCAAAGGCAGTTTAAAATGTTCGTTTAAACATAAAAAAGCAAGGGCTTTGGCCATTTTCTTTGCAACAAGCCGTTCATTGACAGACATGCAATTCTCCTTAAGTCTTACCGTTTAATCCGATAACACTGTACTACAGAAACATCAAAAAACGATATTCCGACATTAGGCGAGTCTGTAATAACAGACTTCCTTTTAATTGCATTCAGCCTTTTGCGTTTTTACTCTTCGTGCAGTTTGGCACGGATTTCCTGCAGCGTAAAGCGCTGTTCTTTTAATTCTTTCAACCGCTTGATCCGCGGCAGAATTTCCGATGAATACAAAGTATAATCCGCCGACGTTTTTCCGGCCGTTTCCAGTAATCCCAGCCCCGTCCAGTAACGCAACGTCGAAACGCGTTCGCCCGTTTCTTTGGCCAGCTGGCCGATGCGCAGAAAATAAGGATCGCGATCTATTTCTTCGGACACGCGACGCTGAGAAGCCTGAATATATGTTTCCAGCGCTCTGTTGACCGCCCGGCTGATCAATTTGTCATATCCCGTCCGGTCATTTTTAAAAATCGCGCTTTCCAACGTATCCCAATATTCTTTTTTTTCGCGCCGAGAAAATAAAGCGGGCGGATAATTATGCCGCATTAAGATCAGATTCATTAAAAAACGCGCCGTACAGGCATTGCCCATTCCGAACGGCTGAATGGACATCAGCCGCAGATGCGCTTCGGCCGCCAGCGCCGCCGGGTGCAGCGTGCGCGCGGCGAACAGCCACATGCCGAAATCGTTCATCATGCGCTGAACACGGACGGAATCGGGCATTTCGTGCGTGCCGACGGGAAAGTTTCGTTTAAACCCGCGATACATGCCGCCGTTTTTATCGTCCAAATTGCGCACAACAACGCGGTGCATGTTTTTAACGTCGCTGTCGTCAATCTGGTGATTGACCTTCTGAGCCAATTCCGAAATCATGTCAAAAACTTTTGCGGCGTTCAAAGCCTGAATATGTTCGGTCAGCGAATGATTTTCAACGGTTTTGTCTTCATACAGAATACCGGCCGTCTCCTTGCGGGTCAGCGTTGATCCGTCGAAAAAACCGCCGACATAAGCGATTTCCAGTTCGACATTTTTTCTTAATTCTTCTCGGACTTCCTCCGGCAGAGCGGGCAGCTTGTCCAGTTCGCTTTTTTTAGCGCTCAGATTTTCATAAATCATACCCGTACTCCTTAAAATTCTTCATCATGGCGCAGATCCAGCGGGATAAAAGGCGTTTCCACGGCCCCCTGATACAACTGACGCGGACGGGCCAGACGGCGCGGCCCTTCATTGCCTTCGCGCCAGTGGGCAATCCAGCCCGGCACGCGCCCGATCGCGAACATGACCGTATACATATTCAGCGGAATCCGCAACGCGCGCAAAATCATGCCCGAATAAAAATCAACGTTCGGATACAGGTTGCGTTCCTTGAAATAATTATCGTTCAAAGCTGCTTCTTCCAGTTTCAGAGCCACTTCGATCAGCGGATCGTCCACCCGTTCGGTTTCCAGCAGGTCAAACACGGCTTTTTTCAAAATCTTTGCCCGCGGATCAAACGTTTTATACACTCTGTGCCCGAATCCCATCAAACGCACTTGTTTTTTCTTGACCCTTTTGATAAAGGAAGCGATATCTTCATCGCCTTTTGCCAGCCGAGAAAGCATTTCAAACACGGCGACATTCGCCCCGCCATGCAGCTTTCCCCACAAAGCGCAGATTCCCGACGCCACCGAAGAAAACAAATTCGTTTCCGCCGATCCGACAATCCGAACCGTTGACGTCGAACAGTTTTGTTCGTGATCCGCATGCAGCATTAAAAACAGATTCAGCGCTTTGACCGCTTCCGGCGTCGGCTGGTGCGGCCTGTGCGGAATGGAAAACATCATATGCAGAAAATTTTCACAGTAACTGCGCGCCGGATCGGGGTAAACAAAAGGCAGCCCCATGGCTTTGCGGTAAGAAAAAGCCGCGATCGTACGGACTTTGGAAATAATCGCCGCGACCGCGTTGCGCATGGCTTCTTCGTCCGTCGTATCCATAATTTCCGGCGAATAACAAATCAAAGAATTAACAACCGCCGACAAAATCGACATCGGCTGTCCGTTGGGCGGAAAAGCGTCAAAATGGTGCAGCAGCCCTTCATGCAGCAATTCATTGTTCGTCAGACGCGTACTGAAAGTTTTCATTTCCGCCATTGTCGGCAGACGCCCGTAAATCAGCAGCCAGGCCGTTTCGACAAACGTCATTTTTTCGGCGACCGTTTCGATCGGAATACCGCGGTAACGCAGGATCCCTTTTTCCCCGTTGACATATGTGATTTTACTGACGCAGGCCGCCGTATTGCCAAATCCCGGATCCAGCGTTGTCAAACCCGTCTTGGCCCGCAGTTCGGAAATATCTATGCACCCTTCCCCCGTCGTTGAATATAAAACGGGCAGTTCCAGTTCTTTCCCGTCGTATTCCAGCTTTACCGTTTTTGCCGTCATCTGATTTCCTTTAACGTTTGCCGCAATTCCAGCATCTGCGCCGCAGCTTCTTCTTTTAACCCCAAAAAGGTTAACAATTCTACCCTCACCGCTTTGACAAACGAAGCCGTGTCCACTCCCGTTTTTTGTTTTGATTTCAGTTTCGGCGCCAGATCCGGCGGAGCAATGCCTTTTTTCAAGACAGTAATGTATGCTTCATGCAGCGCCCGCGCATAAGAACGCAGCGGTTGGTTTTCCGGTTCATTCAAAGAAGCCTGAGAAAATCCGATTGCCAGCCCTTCAATGATCGGAATCGGATCATAGCGCAGAAAACCTTCTTTTTTGGACAATTCCATTAAATCGGGGGCCGTTCCCGCGCCGCCCATTTCCGGCCAGACGCGCCCGTCCGCCAACAAAATGACGGAATTGACCGAAGCAATGCTGGCGCCCAGATCCATCGCGTCCGACACAATATCGCCCCATAAATTGTCATAGGCATAGCATGTCCCGCCCGGCAAAGGCGCCGTAAACATCATTACTGCCGCCGCATCGGGCTTCATGATCAGGAAATCTTCCCCTTCGACTTTTTTTAATTTCAGCGCTTCGTTTCTGACAGCCTTGACCACGGGCGCGTCATATAAATCCGATTCGTCAAACGCAAAAACTACCCGGTTGTATTTTTTAACCGCCGCCTGACGAAAAACCTGCGCCACATAACGCGCCGCATCGGCATAGTCATAATGCATTTCTTCAAACATATCGCCGGCTTTGACGGGGATCCGGATTTCTTTTGTTCCGATATACAACCTGTATTCGCCGTCTTCTTTAACAACCTGATTCAATCCGCCGTATTCGCTTTTTCCCGCGGAAAAGCGGCAAACGGAAAACTCCCCGACGGGTTTTTTCACGCCGCAGGTGTAAACGGCGTTTAAGACGGCCGCGATTTTCGGACCGTAAGACGGATCCGGAACCAAAACCGTCGTATTCCGTTCAACGGGACGCGCCAGCAAACGGGCGAAAGCCGCGTCCACAATATCGCCCTGATTGCCTTCTAATCTTTGCAATCCGTGTTTTTCGCGCCGGTCGTTGTAAATTTTTTTCTTTTCGCCGTCCAGTTCGGGACGAACCGTATATTTCGACATAAAAACAATATCATCGTTTTTGTTAATCGCCCGATCGCATAACGCGATAACGTCCTCCCTGCGGGTAACCTTGGCATAAACGGCGGATCCGGCAGATAATTTTTCCGTTTCCCGCACCGTCTGGCGGTTGAAATCAACGCGGACGTCCGCGTCGTTTGCCAAATTAAAAAAGACGCCGTCCTTTTCACGCCCGCCGTCCAAAAACAAAACGTCGATTTTTCCGGCGCGGTCATAAACGGGCAAAGAAACTTCCAACAAATCGGGCAGTCCCGGATTTTCATAGCGTTCCAGATTACCTTTGACCAGCCAGTGACCGCGCATATACCCGTTCGGCGTACCTGTCACCAATTTGCTCAATTCTTCGGGCGCGCGCGCATCGTTTAACAGATCCAAAACCGCCTGCGTCTGTTCTTTTGTCGGAGTAACGCCCGGACCTTTGACCAAAACGGCATTTTTGTCCCCGCCGGCCAGTTCTATCGTTTCGCGAATCACTTCGCCGTTTGTTTGAATCCGCCCTTTCAGACTCCAGTCATGTTCGCGCAGGCGCTTTTCCCCGATAAAATCCGCAAAAGGTTCAATCAGTTCTTTTTTCACAATTTCATACGCCGCGCCGGCCGCTTCTTCGGGCAGAGCAACGTCAATAAACGCTTTAACCATTTTTTACCGCCTTAAAATATTCTTCAACCGTCGGAAAACGCTTTAAAACCGCCGCGACGGCCTCCAACTGCGCCGAAACCAGATAAACGGAAGCCTCATCGCCCATGCGCGCTTTAAAGTTGCGCGTCGAAGTGGTTAAGACATTCTTTTTCCCTTTCACCCGTTCCTGATTACCCATGCACAGGGAACAGCCCGATATTTCAAGCCGCGCGCCCCTGTCCGCCAGCGCCTTTAAAACACCCGACGTTTCCAGATCATGCGCGATCATGCGGGTCGGCGCGGCGATCCACGTTTCAACGGCCAGCCGGTCAACGCCGCGCGTGATACGCTCAAAGGCTTCAAAATCCTTTTTGCCCGACATGCATGACCCGACAAAACAAAATTCCGCGGGTGTTCCGGCGATTTCAGACAAAGGCCGGACATTGTCCGGCGTATGCGGGCAGGCAATATACGGCTGTTTGATTTCGGCCAGATCGATTTCCAGAACATGCGCGTATTCCGTCCCTTTGTCCGCCTTAAACACCTGCGGGTTTTCAAGGTAGTCCAGCAGCGCTTTGCGTCTGTTTTCCAAAACGCCGCCCTGATCGTATCCGCCGGCAATCATTTGTTCAATAACGGGCAGAGAATGCGCGCGCACATACGCCGCGACCGTTTCCGCCGGTTGTTCAAAATAAGCCGCCGCCGCGGAACGTTCCGCCGAAGCATTCGTCATTTTAAACACGTCGATCATATCAAACGGCCGGCCGAAGCGCCTGAATTCGATAATCGTTCCTTCAAAGATGTTTTTGCCGAACACTTTCTGCGCTTTATACGGTATGTAGTTGACCAGATCGCGCACGGTAACGCCTTCGTTAAATTCTCCGTTCAGGCAAACCAGAACGCTGTCCGGGACGGTTATTTCCGTTACCCCCGTCGCCGCGGCTTCGGCAATGCCGCCGGATCCCAGCGGAAAGCTTAACGCCGTCGGCGTGCGCGTATGCGAATCTCCGCCGACGACAATGCTGTTCGGCACGACCAGCTCGTTTAACCAGGAATGAATAATGCCGTCGCCCATATTTAACGCGACGCCGCCGATTTCTTTGACGAAATCCGTTAACTTTTTATTCGCCGCCACAACGGCAGGCGTGCGGAACCCCAAAGCGGCATTATGACATTGCGACTGTAAAAACAAAGGCACGGCCAGTTTCATCGCGGCCAAAGTCCCCTGCAGTTCCTGAACGGTCATGCCGCCTGTCGTATCCTGTGAAGCAACCGTGCCGACTTTGGCATATACGGTCTGCCCCGGCCTGACGCTTTTTAAGCCGGCGGCTTTGGCAATGATTTTCTGCGCCGCCGTCATCGGCCGAGCCGTCAGATCCGGCTGTTCCGCCGCATACGGCAGTTTGAAGCTTTTTCCCAGAATTTCAGACGCGGCCGCCGTTAAAATTTTCCCCATGCGGAACATCGCCGCCCCGCCCGCGCGCAGATAATCCAGTTCGCTTTGATCCAGCGGTTTGAACGAAGCGATTTCCGCCCCCGTTTCGGACAAGATTTTCCCCGCCCGCCAAACAACGCGGACTTTATCCCCCGTATGCAACAAATCCGTATCCGTGCGCACAATTACGGATCCCATATCCTGCGCCGTCTTGGCAAAAATCGGCCCCAAAACGCGCCCGGCAAAAATCACGGCGCGTGTTTTTCTGTCCGGTTGGAACCGCGTATCCTCATTTTCAATGCCGATATTCCATTCAACGTTATTCATGCCTGACTTGCGCGAAGAACTTGTCCCGATCTTATCGGCCGCCAAAGCAACGGGAATACCCGGATTCGCCGCTTTCAAAGCGTCCAGAGCCGCCAACAAAGGCGCGTTCATAAAATAATGCCGGCCGTGAAAAGGAATATCCGTGCGCGTATGGCCGCCTTTGGAATGGGACAGAAAATCAGTCGAGGCTTCAATATCATCGGGGATTTTAAAAACGACCAGCCGCATTTCGTCTTCCAACGGTTTGCGCCGCGTAAACCAATCTGCGCGCGCCCAGGATTCCAACAACGCCTGCGCGTATTTATTGCCGGATTCATACAAAGCGGCAACGTCATTCACGGCCTGATGGATCAAAACCAGTTCGGACAATGCGCCGACGGCTTCGGGAGCCATGTTATCGTTTTTCAACAAAGAAATCAAAACGGGAACATTATGCCCGCCGCGCATATATCCCAGCTGAACGACCGCCTGTTTCGCCGTCAGCCCCGGCACAATCGTTTTTCCCGAAGCGACACTGCCCAGAAAAGCGGCTTTAACGGCCGCCGCTTCCCCCGTTCCCGACGGCACGCGGTTTAACAGCAGATCCAGCATTTCTTCCGGGCGGTCTTTTTTTTCCAAAAGAGCGATACAGGCTTTCACCTGTTCCGCGTTTAAAGGCAAAGGCGGCAGACCGTCCTGTTTTCTGGACAACGTGCCGTCTTCGGGGTGTTTCGGGTCAAACGGACGCGGCGCATCGTACGCCGCGAAATAATCTTGTAAAATTTCTTCGGCAGTCATATCTGTCCTTCTTTTTTTCAGGGAACAATCAATCCGTACAATCCCGGATCGGGCATTTTTATCAGCTTTAATCCGTTTTCGTCCTTGACAAAAGTCAGCGTCGTTTCGCCGCTTTGGTTATCAACCCCATAACGCGGCGATTTGGCGGAACGGAAATAATAAACCGACGCCCGGTAAACGCCTGTCTGCGGATCAATCAAAGTCTGAAAAACAGACGTTCTGTAATCCACATCGGAAAATCCGGCGAAATCATTTTCGACGGCAATTTGCAGCAAATCCCGTTTTCCGTCATATTCCGGACTGACAAAGTGCATGAATTGTTCAATGTTTTTATCTTTATAGGCCTGATTCATCTGATTCAGCGTCCGGCTGACTTCGGCGGACGGATCGACGATAGCGCACCCGGCCAGCAGAATAAAAAACAAAAAAACAATTTTTTTCATGCGCTTTCCTTCAGACTGCCGGGAAATTTATTGAGCAACCGGCGTTTTTTGCGCGGCGGCGAAATCATGCAGAGCAACAAAGACCGTGCGTGTAAAAACAGCATGCTTTTTGTTGATTTCCGCCTGTTTTGATTTCGGATACGTATAACGGATACGCACATACGTCATCAGGTCTTTATTGGTCCCCAGAACCAGCAGAGATTTTTTGGCTTCGTCGCGCTGATTAAACTGGACGTCGGCTTCCAGCACCTGATAATTAACGCCGCGCCAGCGGAAAGTCCGCGGTTTTTTCGTTCCGGTTTTCACATTGGAATACAGCCCCGAATCCTGCATGGCCTGAATTTCCTGCAGATGCTTGTCCATCAAAGCTTCCATATTCTGATCGATTTCATCGGGAACGCCGAAATTCTGATTGTTATAAACAAAAACGGTCGCGACAATATCGTCCGCCGTATAAGCGCGGGTAAATCCGGCGCCGCGCTGATTTTGTTCCCGGTCGGCCACCGGTTCGACGGATTTCAGGCCGGCAATTTCGTCAGGCAGGGATTCCGTAACGTTTTTTTGCATTTCGACAACCTGCGCCTGAACTCTGTCCGTCAGGGACAGCTTTACGTCCGCCTGTTTTTCCTTGCCGGAAGTTGCCGCGCAGGAGGCCAGCAGAAGTGTTAAAGAAAAAATTTTAAAAGCCGTATTCATCAGATATCCTCAATTATTTGCAGCCCGCAGGTATTCTACCAAAACAGGCGGAAAAATCAAAACGCTTATTTCACCTTTTCGCTTTTGCGCGCGCGACGGTGAAAACAGGCAGCTCCGCCGGGCCGTATGTTCCGAAAAACGATCTAGGAACAAAAATACTCTGACCGACCCGCCCGGGTGAAAGAGCGGATACCTCTTTTTTTGAAAAACCGTCAATGACTTTGGACACAACCGCGTCAACGGGGGAAAATGACGACGGCGGCAAAAACGACAACGTATCGCCCTGTTCGATTTTTTGATAAATAATGACTTCCGCCCCTTCGTCGGTCCATTGCGCGATCACGCCGGCATTGCGCCAATCGCTCAGACTCTGCACCGTTTCATAATTTTGCGCCGAACCGTCCGGCACGCCGTCGAAAAATCCCGTCGTATA
>ULQL01043491.1_pt1 | contig 23467 bp, 22 predicted proteins | sample 1954411 | NCBI WGS metagenome assembly ULQL01 (sample SAMEA4835654, study PRJEB28245) | human gut metagenome | biome: gut microbiome; material: fecal sample | place: Denmark | collected 2008 | reverse complement strand
TTTCTCTTCCGATATTTTCATAACGGAAAAAAGCATTATTGCCGTCAATATCGCCGAAACTGCTATGCATATGGGAATCGCCGCGGCGCTTATTTCACCTGATATGTGCTTTGCCGTTGAAATCGAACCGTAAAACATGAGTCCGAATATAACGAGGACGATAAATGCGGACGATATATACGCTTTTGTCATTTTCGCTTTGTTTAATGCGCGGATTATTATCGCTCCGCAGAACGAACCGAAGATAAGGGCGGGCCATTCGCCGACAATTTCCATTACTACGGAAAAGGACGATACCGTTATGGAGAGCGGCTCTTCCGAGAGCTTTGTGAAAGCGGAGGAGATTTTGAAATCAAAAAGTGTGGCTACCGTCATGGCGGCTATGAAAAGCACGCCGACGACGGAGTATCTGAGGATTTTCTTGTTTTTGTCTGTAAGCTTCATCGCACGCTTAACTGTTTCTTGCAAGAGCCGCGGCGCCGATTATTCCGGCGTCGTTTCCGAGTGTTGCGATTCTTATATCCGTTTTGAGCGTATCGTCTGCGGAATATATCTCTTTTCTGACCTCTTTTTTCAGAGGAATAAGAAGATTGTCGCCTTCGTTGCATACGCCGCCGCCGATGAGAAGAACATCGGGCTGGAATATGTTTATAAGGTTTGCAACGCCGCAGGCGAGGTGTTTTATGTAGTAATCGACGACGGCTTCGGCGTCTTTATCTCCCGCACGCATAGCGGCAAACGCTGTTTTTCCGCCTATTTTGGAAACGTCGCCGGAGCAGAGCTTTTCGATTATCGGGGATTTTGTCTTTTCATAGCATTCTTTTGTGAATGCCACAAGAGCCGTGGCGGAGCTGTACGCTTCAAAGCAGCCGTTTCTGCCGCAGGTGCATTTTCTGCCGCCGTATTCTATTACCATGTGCCCGAGCTCGGCACCGCCGTACGCGCAGCCGCACAAAAGCTTGCCGTTAAGAACTATGCCGCCGCCCACTCCCGTTCCGAGCGTTATCATCACCGCCGTTTCGGCGCCCTTTGCCGCTCCTGCGACGACTTCGCCGTAAACGGCAAGGTTTGCGTCGTTTCCGATAGTGATCTTGTCCTCGTCAACTCCCGCGAATTCGGCAAATTCCTTGACTACCGGATAATCTATCATTTTTATATTGTTCGCGTATTCTATTTTTCCCGTGGAGGGGTTTACCGTTCCGGGGGAAGCTATTCCTATCTTTTGCACATCCTTGAAGAAATCTATTCCCACTTCTTCGCAAACGCGTTTTGAAAGCGCCGCCATGTCTTTTGTTATTTCTGTTGGTCCGCGCTGTGCAAGCGTGGGCGCCGATATTTTCTTTACGATATTGTTATTCTCGTCGACAACTCCTACGGCTATATGTGTTCCGCCGAGATCTATGCCTATTGTGTACATTTTATAATCCTCCGCTTTTTATATGTTTGAGCGATTTTGGGGTTTGATTTTTTGTTTTTGCTTTCTTTCTCCATTATAAATGCGCGGGGGAATAAAGTCAATAAAAAGCTTTTTTACGCGAGACTTTTTATGCTGAATCCGCAGAACATCAGAAGTCTTTTAAGCGAATCGCAGAGTTTTGCGCGTGCAAGTATAAAATCCTCTGTATCTGATATCGAATACGCGGAATACAGACTTATCACGGCTTCGTCGGCGCGGTCGAGCATATCGTAACTCATGATATATGCAAGACCGTCTATTTTTTTGTCCCAGAGAGAGTATAGTTCTTCTACCTTTTTTTGCGTTTCTTCCGCATTTTTTTCAAATGCTTGTTCATTGTCCGGAAGGGATTCGGCGATGGAAAGGATTTCTTTTACCGTGTCCGAAGTTTTCGCTGAATTTATGCCGACAAAAACGCAAAGGAGCGCGAATATAAGAAGAGAAGCGATAAAGGTTTTCATCGCAGACAATCCCCCTTGCCTGTTATTTTGGAATTTCCGCTGTCGTCCACAGTCATAAGGAAAACGTCCTTTACATCTTTAAGTTTACTCTTTTTTATTTCGGACAAGACCCATTTTTCCGTTTTTCCCGAATCTTTAAGCGCATATTTCATTATTTTTCCGTCTATTATAACGGGATGAGCCATTCCCGATACGCCGGCGGATTCTTTTTTTACATTGTCCGCAAGATCCCCGACCGTGAGCGGTTTATTGTCGTTTTTCGGGAAGAATGACAATCTTCCGTTGGATTCGAGTATGGCGTATTCTATTTCGGAAGGGGAAATATACCCCGAAACATGAAGCTCGCAAATGAGGTCGTCGAGACTCATGCGCATACGGCTCATCTCCCTGCGGTCGATCTTTCCGCCTTTTATTATCATGCTGGGTTTGCTGTCGAGAAGACTTTTTATAAATCCGACTTTTGTGGGAAGATAGGAAAAGAAAACTTCAAGGCAAATGAGTATTACTATCGGTACTACTGCGTAAAGTATCGGTACCGATATATTTGTGAGCGGTTGGGAGGCAAGCTCTGACAAAAGAAACGTTGTGACAAGCTCCGATATCTGCATCTCTCCTATTTGTCTCTTTCCCAAAAAGCGCATTACCGCTATAAGGACTATATATATTACAAGTGTTCTTACGAATATTGCCGACATTTTTATGTTTTCCTCTGAAAAAATAAATCTTTTTAATTATTATTTACAAGTTTATTTGCAATATCGGTTGAAAATTTTTGCGCGATAGGGTATAATTACCATGAGAAACTTTATACAAACACACCTTTCTTTTGGATAAAGGTGTGCCAAAGAACTTCGCTCAAAATGTGTTACTTTATATTTTGCGAAGCTTTTGAGATTACAAAAAACTTTTGTCGGAAATACCCAACTTATTTCTGCGGGAGTTTTTGAAGATTCATAAGAAACTTTTTGCAAAAAGTTTCTTATGTCTGAAATACATCAAACAATAAAAAGAAGGTGAACTTATGAAAGACGATTCCGGTGTAATATACGAAGCGCCGCTCTCCGATATAGCGGCAGAATTCGGACTCGAAAATATATGTGTTCCGAACGGTTGGGAGCATAAAAAAATAATCTGCGCCGACGTAAACAGACCGGGATTTGCGCTCGCCGGATTTTTCGATTGTTTCGATCACAAGCGCATACAGCTTTTCGGAAAGGCGGAACATCAATACATTTCGCTTCTTTCGAGCAAAGAGCGTGTCTACAAGCTCGAACAGCTTGCGGCACACGATCCGCCGGCGATAATCGTGACATCGTCACTTTCGATTTTTCCCGAACTTCTTGAAGTTGCCGAAAAATACGGAGTTCCCCTTTTCAGAACGGCGGAGACGACTTCAAACATTCAGGCGGCGATAATATCGTATCTTAACGTCGTTCTTGCGCCGAGGATAACACGCCACGGCGTTCTCGTAGAGGTATACGGCGAAGGAATTCTTATACTCGGAGACAGCGGAATAGGGAAGAGCGAAACCGCGATAGAGCTCGTAAAAAGAGGACACCGACTTATAGCCGACGACGCGGTAGAGCTTAAAAGAGTTTCGGCAAAAACGATAGTAGGCTCGGCGCCCGAGATAATACGCCATTTTATAGAGCTCCGCGGAATAGGAATCGTAGATGTAAGGCGCGTTTTCGGTATCGGAGCCGTAAAAGATACCGAAAAAATAGATATGATAATAAAACTCGAACATTGGGATAAGGAAAAATTTTACGACCGTCTGGGATTTGACACCGAAAAGACGGATATACTCGGTATAAATATTTCCACGACAACGATACCGGTATGCCCGGGAAGAAACCTTGCCGTTATAATCGAGGTTGCCGCCATGAACAACAAGCAGCGCCGAATGGGTTATAACACCGCGGAACACTTTAACAACCGCTTGCAGGAATTTATGTTTAAAAACCAGAACGGGATTCCGGATATGGGACCCGATATATCTTCCGAAAGGTGAAAATGATGGATAGCGAACAGAGAACACAAAGAAAGTTTACTATTTTGCCGTGTGCGATCATACAGATAATATCCGCGGCGGTCTCGGCACTGCTCGTGCGTTATAATTCGGTTTATATAGCCGCGCTTTTTGTGGGTGTTGCCGCAGCCATGCTATGCTTGCAGATACTCGCTTCTTCAAGTTATTGGTATCTGCTTTCCTCCACTTTATGTCTTTGCCTGTCGTTTATAATAGGCGATATCGCGGCTTTTGCATTGTGCCTCTTCTTTGTGCCCGCGGGAATAATACTTTCTGTGCTTATAAAAAAGAAAACGACAAAAATAAACGCCGTTGTGATATTGAATGTTCTTTATGCCGTACTTTTTGTGATTTTATTTATAGCGCTGTATCTTCTTGCCGGAAATAAATTTTCCGTTTCCGCTATGATAGAGCATATATCCGGCGCGATAAATACTCTTTGCGCAAACGTAAAAGAAGCTCTTTCCGAAACGATATCGGAATACGCCGCACGCTACCCGAATATAAGCGCGAGCGATTTTTACGCCGCGATAGACGATCTTTTTGTAATCATAAAACTTATTATCCCGTCGCTCTTTATAGTTTTCTGCGGTGTAGTCGCTTATATCACCGCGAGCGTGTTCAAACTCGGAACGTCTGTTTCGAAATGCGAAATTCTTCTTCCCGATCCGAAATGGGAGATAGTTCCGTCGTTCATTTCGGCGATAGTTTATATTGTGGCATATTCTGTTTATGTCATTGCCTCGCTTTTCTCGCGCGGAATAAACGTTACGGAAATCGTTTGCCAGAATATAATGATAATCCTGCAACCGATAATGCTTCTTATGGGATTAAAATGGCTTTTCACAAGACGCCGTTCCGGATTTATAATAGGAATATTCGTTTTCTCCATGATTTTCCTTATGCAATTTGCAATTACGGTATTGTCGTTCATAGGCGTTTGGGATATTTTCCGCAGAAACGAACTCAAAAAGAAACAAAGCGGGAAATAACGGTATTTTCAGAGAACTTTAAAATAAAAACATTGAAAGGATAGATCGTATGTCTGACAAAAAGAAAAAGGCATATGGTTCGGGACGTTTCCCGCTTGGCGGATTTTTCTGCGCCTGCATGGGAACAGTCGCATTGGCTCTTCTTGTGATCCTCATAATGAAAACGGATTACGAGGCGGAAAGGCTCGCCGTTATAATACTTGCGGCATATGTGGGACTGATGATAATATCGTGCGCGGTATATATAATCGTCGGCGCTCTCACAAGGCGAAACTCAACTAAACTTGCCATGTCCGTGACGCAGGGGCTTTCTTTGCAGTTTCTGCAAAAGCTTTCAAAACCCGTTATCATATGCGACGACAAAGGAAAGATAACGTGGTACAATCAGTATTTGAAAAAGATATGCGCGGGAGACGGTCTTCTGTATAACAAATACCTCGACACGATTTGCGACGCGACGATAGAGCGAATAGTAAAAAGCGACGAAAAGACCGGCGCGGAGGTGCGTTTTTCCTCGGCGGAGACGGCGGACGCCGGCGCGAAGGATATTTACAACGCTTTCGGCTATGAAATAAAAATAGAAAATAAAACGTATTATGTATCGATATTCGATAATGTAACAAAGCTCAAAGACACGGAAAAACGTCTTTCCGATGAGGACACTATACTTGCGTATGCGATGATAGACAACCTTGACGAGCTTTTGCAGTATGTTCAGGATCTTTATGCTAACGTTTCGGCGGAGGTGGAGACGGTTCTCGAAAAATATTTCGAAAGAATAGGCGGCGTTGTCCGCGAATACGGGCATAACAGATTTATCTGCCTTTTCGACGCGGAACATCTTGCCGAATTCGAAAGCGATAAATTTTCTCTTCTCGACGAAGTGCGCGAAATACGCTTCGGAGACGCGACGACTCCCGTGACGATATCGATAGGTATTGCAAAGATGCGCGGAACGCTTTATGAAAAAGACCGCGCGACACAGGCGGCGCTTGACATGGCGCTCCAACGCGGAGGCGATCAGGTCGTTATAAAGACGCCGGAGGGCGTGGAATTTTACGGCGGAAAGACAAAAGCGGTGCAAAAGAGAACAAAGGTGCGTTCGAGAGTCATTGCAAACGAGCTTATCGCGCTTATATCGAAGAGCGACAATGTTATCGTTATGGGGCATAAATTTGCGGACGCCGACGCGTTTGCTTCCTGTATTGCCGTGGCGAGGATCGCGAAATTCTGCGGAGCCAAGGTCAATATCGTCATGGATAGAAGCGACCGCAACCTCAAAAACTGCTTTAAGCTTATAGACGAGTGCCCCGAATACAACGGAATTTTTGTGGACAAAACGGAGGCGCAGGACCTTATAATGAGCGAAACGCTCGTTGTCGTCGCCGACGTAAACAACATGAACTTCTGCGAAGCGCCCGACGTCGTTGCGGGAGTCAGCAATATAGTGATCATAGATCACCACAGAAAGACCTCGGAGTTTAACAGAAAACCGAACATAGTTTATATAGAGCCGAGCGCATCGAGCGCATCGGAGCTTATGTCGGAGCTTCTCGAACTTATACTTCCGCAGGGAACGCTTACAAAAACGGAAGCGGACCTTCTGTTTGCGGGAATGCTTCTCGACACGAAGAATTTCACGCACAATGCGGGTGTGAGAACCTTCGGCTCGGCGCAGTATCTGCGCGGAGAAGGTGCGTCTCCGATAGACGCGCAGGCCATATTCAAAACGGATATAAGCGACTTTTTGAGCGAAGCGAGATTCGAAAGCAATGTTTCGATATACAAAAATGTTATCGCAATAGCGCTTGACGACAGCGACAACGCGGGCGATTACACGAGAATAAATGCGGCAAAAGCCGCAGACAGGCTTCTTAACGTAGAGGGAATTTGCGCGGCGTTCACGCTCTGCAAAATAAACGGAACGGTTCATATTTCGGCGCGTTCGGACGGATCCGTAAACGTTCAGCGCATACTTGAAAAGCTCGGCGGCGGCGGACATTTCGATGCTGCGGGAGCGCAGCTTGCGGACACTTCTCTTGAAGACGCGCTTTCCGTTCTCCGCGCGGCGATAGACGACATACTTGATCTGACGCTGTAAAAATCAAAATCGTTTAAAAAATTTATTTATATATTTATAAGGTGGACAAAAACATGAAACAAGCAGACATCGGACTTATCGGACTTGCCGTAATGGGCGAGAACCTCGTTATGAATATGGAGCGTCACGGCTTCACGGTAGCGGTATTCAACCGCTCTACCGAAAAGGTGACAAACTTCGTAGAGGGACGCGCAAAAGGCAAGAATATAATAGGCACATACTCTCTTGAAGAGCTTGTAGCCTCTCTTTCCAAACCGAGAAAAGTTATGATGATGGTAAAAGCAGGACAGCCTGTCGATGATTTTATCGAAAAACTTCTTCCTCTTCTCGACAAAGGCGACGTTATAATAGACGGCGGAAACTCTCATTATCCCGACACTATGCGCCGTACGGCTTATGTTGAAAGCCACGGTATGCTTTATATAGGCACGGGCGTTTCCGGCGGCGAAGAGGGCGCGCTCAACGGACCGAGCATGATGCCCGGCGGCTCTGCTGCCGCATGGGAGATAGTAAAACCGATACTTCAAGCTATCTGTGCAAAAGTAGAGGACGGTTCTCCCTGCTGCGACTGGGTCGGCGAAAACGGCGCGGGACATTTTGTAAAAATGGTACACAACGGCATAGAGTACGGCGATATGCAGCTCATATGCGAAGCTTATCAGTTCATGCGCGATTACCTCGGAATGAGCGATGACGAAATGCACGATGTATTCACGGAGTGGAACAAAGGCGAGCTTGATTCTTACCTTATAGAGATCACACGCGATATTCTCGCATACAAAGATACGGACGGCGCTCCCATTGTAGAGAAGATACTCGACACGGCAGGTCAGAAGGGCACAGGAAAATGGACGGCTATCGCGGCTCTTGACGAGGGCGTTCCGCTTACTCTTATAGGCGAAGCTGTTTTCTCACGTTGCCTTTCCGCAATGAAAGAGGAGAGAGTTACGGCGTCCAAAGAGCTTGGCGGAGAGATAAAGAAAGCTCCCGAAGGAATCGACCGTGCAAAGATGATAGAAAATCTCAGACAAGCGCTTCTCGCGTCCAAGATAATTTCTTATGCGCAGGGTTATACTCTCATGCGTTCAGCCGCTAAGAACTACGGTTGGAAGCTCAACTACGGCGGAATCGCCCTTATGTGGCGCGGCGGTTGCATAATCCGTTCCGTATTCCTCGGAAAGATAAAGGAAGCTTACGACAAAAATCCCGAGCTTTCAAACCTTCTTCTCGATCCTTATTTCAACGAAAAGATAAAATCTCTCGTTCCCGCATGGAGAGAGGTCGTTGCGTCTGCTGTTACGGCTGGCGTTCCGACACCTGCGTTTGCTGCGGCGCTCACATACTTTGACGGTTACCGCTGCGAAAGACTTCCCGCAAACCTTCTCCAAGCTCAGCGCGACTATTTCGGCGCGCACACATATGAGAGAGTAGACGCACCGCGCGGCGAATTCTTCCACACAAACTGGACAGGTCACGGCGGAGACACTGCGGCAAGCGTATACAAAGCATAACCTACTTTTCTTATAAGAAAAGTAGGCACTTACCTTTCTTTCGGAGAAAGGTAAGCCAAAGAACTTTGCACCGACACACCACTTTATTTTGGCAAAAGCTTTTGGGATTCCAAAGGACTTTTCACGAAAAGTCCTTTTGTCAGAGTTTGAGGCAGAAGCCTCAACATTCATTACGACCAAGAATCACGGCACGCCGTGATTCTTACCTTTTCTTCTATAAAAGGTAAGCCAAAGAACTTTGCATCGACTATATCAATTTATTTTGTTGAAAGCTTTTGGGTTTCCAAAGGACTTTTCACGAAAAGTCCTTTGGTTATGATTCAAATAAAATAAAAACAAAGCTCCGTTCAAGGTCGACGGAGCTTTGTATCAATTATCCCGTTTGAAATATATATAAAATGAAAGGTATAAAAATATGAAAGCTACAATAGAAATGGAAAACGGCGGCGTTATGACGCTCGAACTTTATCCTGAGAAAGCGCCTAAAACCGTAGAAAATTTTGTAAATCTTGCAAATGAGGGATTTTACGACGGACTTATATTCCACAGAGTCATAAGCGGATTTATGATACAGGGCGGAGACCCGACAGGCACGGGAATGGGCGGTCCAGGATACACGATAGACGGAGAGTTCAGAATGAACGGTTTTGACAACGATATAAAACACACGCGCGGCGTTATTTCAATGGCTCGTGCTATGGATCCGAATTCCGCGGGTTCCCAGTTCTTCATCATGCACAAGGACGCTCCGCACCTTGACGGAAGCTATGCCGCTTTCGGAAAGATGACGGACGGTTTCGACGTTCTTGATAAAATCGCAAATGTTGCTACGAATTACAGCGACCGTCCCGTAGAAGAACAGAAAATAAAAACCGTAACGGTAGAGGAATAAGATGAGCGCTCTTACAGACAGAATAAATTTTCTCTCCCGCAAGGAAAAGGCAGAGGGGCTTACCGATGAGGAGAAGAAAGAGCAGGCAAAGCTTCGGGATGAATTCAGAGCGATTTTCAGAAAAAACCTTGAAATCCAGCTTCAAAATACGGAGTTTACAGATGAAAACGGAAACAAAATAACTCCGCCGAAAAGAGGAGAATAAATTTATATGAAAAAAAGCGTTGTTGAAAAGTATGCGCGTCTTATAGCCCGCGTCGGCGCGGGAATAGAAAAGGGAGATGCCGTAACCATACATTCTTCTGTGGAGATATACGATTTTATCGAAATACTCGTAAAGGAGTGTTACATTGCGGGCGCGTCGAATGTGGAGATAGATTGGAGCGACGATGTAATAACGAAGATCGCATATAAATACAGGACGCTCGATTCTTTCAAAGATATCCCGAGGTGGAAAACGGAAAAAATGCGCGAGCGCGTAGAAAAGCGTCCGTGCCGCATACACATATTAAGCGAAGCGCCGGACTCTCTTTCGGGGCTTGACCGCGAAAAATTCGACGCGGTGCGCGCATATTCTCATAAAAAATTTAAAAAATATCTCGACGCCGTAGAGGGCGACGAGAAATGGACGATAGCGGCGTACCCCGGCAAAGCATGGGCAAAGCACGTTTTTCCTAACGACAATGTTAACACGGCGCGCGAAAAGCTTCTTTCCGCGATACTCAAAAGCGTAAAAGTCGATGATGTGAACGATCCTATATCCGCATGGCAAAAACACAACGAAAATTTCAAATCGAGATGTAATGCTCTTACTGCGCATCATTTTGATTATCTCGAATATAAAAGCAGTAACGGAACTGATTTTCGCGTATGGCTCATACCGGAAACGCACTTTTGCGGCGGCGGAGAATACACGAAGAGCGGGAAATATTTTAATCCCAATATGCCGACGGAAGAGATATTTATCTCCCCGAAAAAGGGAATGGCAGAGGGAAAAGTCGTTTCCACAATGCCGCTCTCGTACAACGGTCATATAATAGATAAGTTTTATTTTGAATTCAGAGACGGCAAGGTCGTCGATTTTAATGCGGAAGTCGGATATGATGTTTTAAAATCTATCGTTGAAAGCGATAAAGGCTCGTCGATGTTGGGCGAAATAGCGCTCGTTCCGCAGAAGAATGCGATATCGGAGCAGGGGATACTCTTTTACGAAACACTTTTCGACGAGAATGCAAGCTGTCATATCGCCCTCGGAAGCGGATATATCGATACGGTAGACGATTACGCGAACAAAACGCTCGAAGAATGTCATAAGCTCGGAATAAACGAGAGCCGCGTTCATGTCGATTTTATGATAGGCGCGGACGATATGAATATCACCGGATATAAAGACGGCGTCGCAACGCCTATATTCATAAACGGAGAATTTGCGGGCGAATTTTCTTAAAGGAGTTTTTATGATTACCTCTCCTCCCGAACTCTATACGGCGCTTACAGATCTTCTTACTGTCCCTTTTGCCGTTTATTTTGCTGTTAAATGCATAGCCCTATTTAAAAAGACATCGAAGACAGGCGTTCTTATTTTCAGCGCGCTTTTCGGTGCTATGGCTTTATCGAGTTTTATAGGATTTATCGCTCACTTTTTTAAATTCAGCGATTCGGTTAAAGGCGCTTTGTGGGTTCCGCTTTCGTTTCTGATGTGCGTTACCGCAACTCTTCTTTCCATGCAGGCATCATCGGAGCTTTTCGATAAGAAACATATAAAGAAAATCACGGTATTTATGACGTCTGTTTGTATTCTCGGATTTACCGCAATGATGATCGGCAAAGCGATGAACATAAAGTATATACTGATATTTGTTTTTTACGCCGTTTTTGTTGTGAGCGCGGGACTTATTATGTATATAATAACTTTGGTAAAATACAAAAAGAGATATATTCTTTATTATTTTTGCGGTTGCGCCGTTCAGGCATTGGGCGCGGTGTTTCAGATCACGAGAGATGTTTATATAAATATAGGAATAGAGATAGATTATAACAGCATATATCATGTGCTTAATATAATATCGCTTTTCCCGTTTTATATAGGCGCTTTGCGTTCCGCCCGCGGACAAGAATAAAATTTTTCTCTATAAATTTATATTTTCGGAGGTGAATTTATGAAGAGTGTAAAACCCGGAAGAGGACCGTCTTTTATGAATGGCGTGATGTCTGTTGTGGCTGTCGTGTTCGGAATATTCTGGACGGCGATGGCATTCGGAATGGGCGCGGGATTTATGGCTGTTTTCGGATTTGTATTCATAGGAGTAGGCATTTTCAATGCCGTATATCACTTTAAAAATGCTACGAATGAAAACAGATATTCCGACTATGATATCGTAGATGACGATGAAGAGTCCGACCCGTTCAACAAAAAATATGGAAAAGATGATAAAAAAGACGGCGAAAAATCCGAAAACGGCAGTTTTTGCCCTTACTGTGGCGCGCGCGTTGAAAAAGATTATAAATTTTGCAATCATTGCGGAAATAAGCTTCAAAAATAGTAAAAAATAAAAAGCACGGCGTTGCCGTGCTTTTTGTGTGTAAGCATTTAATGTTGGGGCTTCCGCCCCAAACCCCGACGCAAAGGACTTTTCGTGAAAAGTCCTTTGGAATCTCAAAAGCTTTCCCCGAAATAAATTGTTGCGTTTGAGGGAAATTCTTTTGCCTACTTTTCTTATAAGAAAAGTAGGTTAAGAGGCGTAGTGACAGTTTGCAAAATGAGTATTAAAGCTTCTTGCGGCGACGTCCCATGTTGTTTTATCCATTATGCCTGTCTGTTCCAGCCCGTGATATCCCTGAAAGCGTTTAACCGCGTTTTTTGTTGTCTCGTCATATATGCCGGTGATTTTTATATCTTCAAAATCGTCATATACGATGGAAAGCGAGGAGAGAACTATTTGAACTATCATTATAAAATCACTTTTCTCGTAGCCTTTTGCCTCGTAATCGCATGACGGATAAGGATATATAGGTTCGCCCTTCGATGTTTTGAACATACATTCCTTATACTTTTCGAAAATTTTCTCCCACGTTTCGGTGTTTACCGTTTTGCACGGTTTTATGGAATTCAGTTTTTGAAATGCTTCAACTGTTTTTACCGTCGATGTGTCGTAAACTCCGCTCGGATTTACAAGAGGTATCTCTCCTGTTGTGAGCGCTATTTTGCGTAACATATGTTGAAGCTCGTAAATCTCTTTTTTCTGTGTGTTCATTTATTCCTCCGTTCAAGAAATCGAATCGCCCGGCGACTGAAATTGTGATCTTAATTTTCCGTTTTCTATTTCGTTGTATTTTTCCGCTATGAGGTCCCATGTAAAAGGTCCGACAACACCGTTTTGAGGGAGACCGAAAAGTCTTTGAAATGTTTCCACGGCGGTTTGGGTATTGGCACCGAAAATGCCGTCCACCGTGAGTTTGGGGATTTCCGTGTAAACGTCCGATATAACGTTTAAATACCTCTGTATCTTTTCTACGTTTTCTCCGCTTGTTCCGTAGTTAAGAAATACACCGGGAAATTTTTCGGCAGATACGATTCCGGAACCCATCATGGAATTTACAATTCCGTTGTATACGCTCGCCATTCTGTTCCATGTCGCTTCGTCGACGTTCCCCGTCTCCGGAAGTCCGTATTCGCGTTGAAATGACAGTACGGCATTTCTTGTCGATTCTCCGTAATATCCGTCTATTGCGACGTTTTGCACATAGGGCGAAAAATCGGATATGGTGGAAAGATAATACTGTATTACGGCAACTTGAAGATCATTGTCGCCCGGTGTGGATTCTCCCGTAAATGTTTTTTCCACATCGGCAAGTTGAAGCCCTTCGCTTTCAAGCTCGTTTAATCTTTTTACGGCGTTGTATATCGTTTGTATTTTGTACCATGTCGCCTTTCCCACGATTCCGTCCTGTGTGAGTCCGAAAATTTTTTGAAAAGATATAACGGCGTCCTCTGTATTATCCGAAAAGTTTCCGTTTACCGCGGCTATCTTGGGAATTGCGGGGTAGTTTGCGGAAATTCTGTTGAGTCTGGTTTGTATTGTTCGTACGTCATTTCCGTATGATCCGACGGATAACGGAACATCCGGGTACGAAGCCGAAATGTTTTCCACAGGTGCGTCGCGCACGATGTTTATATTGTCACCGTAATAATATGTAAGTATTTCATACGGTGTGTATCCCATGTTTGCAAGTTCTTCACTTCCCCATTGGGAAAGCCCGTCGCAGGTAGCCGTGATTCCGTCACAGTAAAGCGCATAAAGCGGTTCTACAAAATTGTCTCTGACGATATAGTTGTTGAATATATCGTCTACGATCTGGCTTATATTTTCAAATATATCCCTGCCGTAAATGAACGACTGATCTATTGTCGTTGAATTTGTTATATCGAAATCGTATCCGCGTGCACGGTAATATTCCGTGTAAATTCTGTTAAGCGCAAAGGAGATTTGCGCATATATATTTGCCCTTATGGCGTTTTCGTTCCATGTGGGGTATATCTCGCTTGACGCTACGTTTTTTATATAGTCTGTAAACGGAACGGTGACATTTTGAGCATTGCTGTCAGGCGGACCTAAGTGGACGGTTATATATTCCGGTATTACCGGCAAAGCCGCTGCTCTATCCATTTTTATTCTCTCCTCATGTCAGACATTCGGATTTTCATCGTTTAATATTATACTTCTGTCGGGATATTTCAGCGCCTCTTCCGTATCGGGCAGCGGCATCATGTTGACGGGCAGTATAGATGTCGTGTCCGGATATACCTGTATATCGCGTGATACGACGGTGTAATACCCCTCTTTGTTTATTTCCGCGTCGTAGAGCGCATACGGTCTGCTTTCGGGATTCGGAGAAAGGGAAAGCGCCTTCGGCGGTGCTTCAAGAGCTATGAGCGGAGTGTTTCCGCTCTCGTCGGTTTCGAGCACAGCGACGGTTACGGGAGATGAATCCGTCTTTTTTCTTATTGTTACGAATGCACCCGGCACAGGGTATGCCGAATTGGCGGAAAAAGCGCGTATGCCCAATTTTCCGTATGATTTATCGGGATTTTCAAGATCCATAAAATTACCTCCAAATAAAAAACTCACTATATTATATGTGAAATTTTTGTAAGGGTACATTTTTATGCTTTTCATTTACTTTTTTTATTTCGTTTGTTATAATATAAGCGAAGCAAGTTTGCTTGCAAGGACTTGCGAGCGCCATATTTCAACATACGGCAGTTATTTGCCGTAGGCAAATAACAAAATGCGGAGCATGGCAAAATTATATTTTGCCTGCCTAATGTTATAATATAAGCGAAACAAGTTTTCTTGCAAGGGCATTGTCACGCCATATTTCAATGTTATAATGTAAGCAAGGGCTTGCAGCCGAAGTATTTTTTCGGCAAAAAATATTTTCGCTATGACATTTTTTATCGTACTTTTATGTAAAAGCCCGATATGCCGCTTCTTTCGATTTATAAAATAGAATGATTTTGATTTTATAAGGAGTTTTTTATGCAAAGAGATCTGTGGGATTATGATATATACCCTAAAATTTTGAAAAAAGGCGAAGAAAGCGAGATCACAATAAAACCTATCGGCGCTCATGCCGCCTTTTACGGAAATAACGATTGCTTTATACGTATAATGCCTATGGGGAACGGTGCTTTTTATAAGTACCCCGAAAGAGAAAACGTGTGGGGATATAATGTGACACCCGAAAGCGACGGGACTTTGCGTTTCAAACACACTTTTCCCGCGGAGGGGGAATACTCTGTCCGCCTTATAAACAGCGATAAAAAGGTGGCGGCAAAGCTTGCCGTTTACGCGCTTGAAGATGATTTATACGGCAGATACGCGTATTTGGGAGATATGCATATGCACTCCTGTCTTTCGGACGGCAGAGAAGCGCCTGATATCGTAGCCGCGAATTACCGTTCTTACGGATACGATTTTATGGCTATAACAGACCACAGAAGATATTATCCGTCCCTTATGGTGATGGAGAAATATTCACGTCTTCCTCTCGACATAAAATTTTACCCGGGTGAAGAGATACATCTTCCGGGAACCGATGTACATATAATAAACTTCGGCGGAGATTACAGCGTAAACGGGATTGTTTCCACATCGTTACAGCACGAACGCGGAACAGATAAGAAGTTTCGCTCTGTTGAAAATGCAAAAAATGTTCCCGATATTATGAGCGAAGAGGAATATCTTTCGGAGTGCGATAAAGCCGCCGAAAAATACGATATTCCGGAAGGAATAGAAAAGCGCGATTTCGGCGCGTGCGTATGGACTTTCGAAAAGGTAAGAGAGGGCGGCGGGCTTTCTATATTCTGCCATCCGTACTGGATATCCGATGTTTACCAAGTCCCCGAAAACTTTACCGAATATATGCTGACGGTCCATCCGTTCGACGCTTTCGAGGTTTTGGGCGGAGAAAGTTATTACAGGCAAAACGGATTTCAGACAGCGCTTTATTATGAAATGCGCGAACGCGGAATAGATTTTCCCGTTGTCGGAAATACGGATACTCATGGCTCTACGGGGCACAATCCGATACGCCTTACGGCGAACACCATCGTCTTTGCAAAGGAAAATACAAGAGACGCCATTGTTTCTGCGGTCAAGGACGGATACTCTGTTGCGGTAGATAATATCCCCGATGAAAGAAGATATGTCGGTCGCTTCCGCTTTATAAAATACGCTACATTCCTTTCCGAAAAATATTTTCCGCTTCATGACAGGCTTTGCTTCTTTGAGGGTGAGCTTATGAGAAAATATGCCTGCGGAGATGAGGAAGCGGGAGAACTTCTTACAAAACTTTCGGGAGAGGTTCCCGCACTTCGTAAAAAATATTTCGGTTTCTGATAAAAGAATTGAAGCGATAAGTTATATTTTTTATTCCTGATGAAGAAAAAAGTACAGCCTGCTATCTTTCAAAAGAAAGATAGCAGGCTTATATTTTGCTTTGTGATATTGCTTTTACGAATCGGATATCAATTTTTCGCAAAAACCGTTTCTTGTATAGAAAAATCCCTCTCCGACAGAATCGGAATTTCCGATTTCACTCTTATTGTAAGTTACATTTACAGATGTCGGATTCATAAGTATTATCGGAATCAATTCTTTGTCATGATATGTTTCCGAAAATTTATATTTGAAGTTATACTCGGGCTTTGTCTTGACTTTATATTTAACAGAGTTTCTTGTATGAGGAAGCTGAAAAGATAAAGCTCTGATTGCATAATGGGTTTTATCCATAAAATCGCAAAGATTTTTTTTGAAAAATGTTCCGCATAGCTTTACAGAATATACTTTGTCGGGTGTTTCTATATAGAAATCACAGTTTTTGCCTTTGAAATTGCCAAAAACATCTCCCAAACGGTTAGCTTTATATTTGAAATTTTTCAGACGGCAGATATGCTTTATATTATTGCGCAGGATTATTCTTTTAATAAAAAATCTTATAAATGGATAGAGAATTATTAAACATATGGGAATCAGTACGTACATAATTTTCCTCCTTTTCATTTTTTCGGAATAGTTTGCGGCGGCATTACTTGTAAATCTTTAACTATACTGTAACCGTATTTTTTTGCGTGTTTTTTTGTGTTGAACGTAATAACGTCGTCTTTTTCTATCGTGTTTTCGTTTTTGAACGAATACTTTATTTTGAGTTTTTTCGGCACGCACAAAAAGTACGCTTTTGAATCGACAGGGTCAGACGCGGACCCTATCTGCAAAATAATATCTCCGTTTTCTTCATAGAAGATATCGATTACGCGCCCCGTTCCGTGATATACCTTCGGGCGTGTAAAAGCGAAAAATATAATTGCGGCTGTTATAAAAAGAAAAAGCGCCAAAATAAATATTTGCTTTTTGGATATTTTTTTCATATCATTTACCGTAAAATTTTTATTTATATAAAGACTTTGTGATTTGCCGTGATTTCTCTACTAATATTATACCATTATATTATTCTGGGGTCAATATATAAACTTGCCGCAGGCGCACTCCGCCTTTGCGGAAGGGAAAAAGTGCCTTTCGGAGGCAACAATGCCATGTTTGGAAAGTAACGCTTTTGTGATTGCTGGACCGCGGTAAAGCGTTTTGACAAAAAAATACGCTCCCGTCGTAATGACAGGAGCGCAGAAAAGTATGTTTATCCAAAAAAATCAGATAAGCTCTTTTACGGTAGCGTCTTTGCCGATCTTATCGCGGACATAGTAGAGTTTCGCACGGCGAACTTTACCTGCACGTGTAACCTTTACGGCAACAACGTTGGGAGAGTGGAGCGGGAATGTTTTCTCTACGCCTACGCCGTAAGCTATCTTTCTTACGGTGAAAGTTTCGGAAATTCCGCCGTTCTTCTTCGCAATTACAAGACCTGTGAACAGCTGGATACGTTCTCTGGACCCCTCTTTGATTTTGTTCTGAACCTCGACGGTATCACCTATGTTAAACTGGGGAATCTCCGTCTTCAACTGCTCGCTTACAAAAGCCTGAATTTTGTTATCCATGTTGGCTTCCTCCTAAATATAATGACGAGACGTTCATACGAGCATGCAGCGGACCGCCCCGTTGTCGTATCATACAGTACAACACAAGAATTATATCATCAAAATATTGAAATATCAAGTGCTTTTTTGATTTTTTTCGCTTATTGTCTTAAAAATTGTGCGGTATAAAAAAATTTCTCCGTAGAATAATAAAATCACACACCTTTCTTTCGGAGAAAGGTGTGCCACCTACTTTTCTTATAAGAAAAGTAGGCAAAAGAATTTCCCATCGAAATACACCAATTTATTCGGGAAAAGTTTTTGAGATTCCAAAGGACTTTTTACAAAAAGTCCTTTGGTCGGAGTTTGGGGCAGACGCCCCAACATTCAATTTTGGCGAAGTTTTTGGGGTTCAAGGGACTTTTAGAGGAAAGTCTCTTGGCGGATCTTATAAAAAGGAGAGGAACAGTGAGGGAAAATCAATACGAATCTTTAAAACACATATTTGAAGAACTTTTTTGCGGCATGAGCGATTTTAACATAAGAGAACTTAATTTTCCGAACGCAAAATTTGCCGTTATATATATAAGCAATCACAGCTCCAAAGAAATGATAAATAAGTTTGTCATAACGCCGATATCGGAAGCATATCTTCGCGGCGGAGCTGAAAATCCGATAGAAGACATCGTTGTAAACAGCGGATTTTCCGCGGCAAAGAGCATTGACGAAGCAAGAGAAGCTGTACTTGCGGGAAATTCTCTCTTGATTTTCGAAACAATGGGAGCGGCGATCTTCGGCTATATCTGCGCCACGAGAAACGAAGAGGGAAGAGGAAACGAAGAACCGCAGACGGAAAATGTCATTCGCGGCGCCCACGACGGGTTTAACGAGAGCGCGGAGCAAAGCGCCATGCTTATAAGACGAAGGATAAAGAGCGAAAAATTAAAAAGCGAAAAGATGACGATAGGCTCTCTCACCAAGACCGACGTGATTATAATGTATATTTCCGATATCGTGAACACATCGGCGCTGGAAATTTTGAGAAAACGCCTGTCGGACATGAAAACCGACGCTGTGATAGATTCGGGAAGCGTGGAAATGTATATTCAGGACGGAAAAAACGCTCTCTACCCGACAGTGGGAAATTCCGAACGCCCCGACAAGGTGGCGGCAAAAATATTGGAGGGAAGGATAGCGGTTATAGTAGACGGTTCGCCTGTCGTTCTCACCGTGCCGTATCTTTTTTGCGAGGGCATACAGGTGTCGGAGGATTACTGGAAAAGCTCGTTTTATGCTTCTTTTATGAGAATACTTCGTTTTGTGTCTTTTGCACTTACCATATATCTTCCCGCATTTTTTGTCGCCGTTATGATGTATCATGAATCACTCTTGCCGGAGGGAATGTTGCTTTATATAAAAGCGTCGAGGGAAAATATAGGCTTTTCGGTTTTCTGGGAGGTAATAGTCGCTTTTCTCATTTTCGAAATACTGCGTGAAGTGGGACTTCGAATGCCGAAATCGGTTGGGTCGGCAATGGGAATAGTCGGCTCTCTTATACTCGGAGAGAGCGCCGTCGAAGCGGGTATAGTTTCTCCTTTTGTGCTTATCCTCGTGGCATTTTGCGCTGTTTGCAACTTTATAGCGGCGCCGTATATGAATCCAAATACCATATACAGATTTTTGCTTATTGTTTTCGCGGGGGCGGCGGGATTGTTCGGCGTTTTTGCGGCGATAGCTGTCTCTCTCCTTGTGATATGCTCTAAAACATCTTTCGGCGTTCCGTATTTCGCTCCTCTTGCTCCCATGTCGGCGGAAGGTTTACGCGATTTTCTTTATATGGCGCCGATATGGCGAATGAAAAAAGTTCCGCCGTCTGTTTCCGGCAGAAATATTATCAGAACGGAAGGAAAAAAATAATATGGACGAGAGAAAATATTCCATATCTTCGGTACAACTGTTTTTTATTTTGTTTTCATATGTTTTTTCCGGACTTTTTATCTATTCGGACGGAGTTTTTTTCCCTGTTATTCTGACCTGTATATTTTTGGCTTCAATGTGCGTCGTTGCAAGACTCATTACAAACGGGTTTGATTCGTCAAAAGAGTTTTTTTCATCTGTGTTCGGAAAGACTGCCCCTGTTTTGCGTATTATATGCGCCGTATTTGTATCTTTTTCACTTATAGGGACATTGTTCGAATTTTCGAACGATGTTTCTCTCGTGTACGGCGGAAATATAAGCGTGGTGTTCATAGTCGTCACGGGAATCGCCGTGTTTTCGGTATGGAACGGATTTTACCGTGCCGCACGATTTTCGGAGCTGTGTCTTTTTTCCGTTTTGTCCATTCTGCTGGTGTCATTGTTTTCGGGGGGCGGCGGAAAATTTGATTTTTCTTTTGACACAAGCGCCGTAATGAGCTCTTTTGACTGCATAGGCAATGTGGCTGTCATCTTCTCTTTATACCTTTCCTGTATAACAAAAAAAGATGAAAATATGAGCGAGTTTATGAGAAACGGATCGTTTCATCCAAGTCCTCTTGCAAGCGGCATTATCGCGGTTTTCTCGGCGGGGATATTATATATATTTGTGAATCTCATGGCTATGAGCGGAGAAAATCTCTTGATTTCATTCTTTTCATGGTTTTTATCCGTGACAAGAATTTTTGCGTTTTCTCTTTGTATCTGCGATCTTTGCGGCATTCCGCAAAGGATTTCTTCGGGAGAAAAAAGAAAAGGCGTGTTTTTGACCGCGGTATTGTTTATTTTTTCGATTCTTGTTTACGGATATGTGCCGAGCGGGATAATTTTGGAATCGGAGACGGTTTTTGATCTTATTTTCCCGTGCGCCGTATTCGCTTTTCTGATTTTGAAAGGCGTCGCGCAAAAAGATAATGCGTGAATGTCGGCGGGAGATTTTTGCAAAAAAAGAGCCTTTTATAAGGCTCTTTTTTATATTTATGCCTGTCTGTGGTACAGGCTCTTTTTCTGATATACGGGATCGCAAGTTAAATTTATTCCGAGTTTTTTGAATACATTTTCGTCAACGCGTGCAAGAATTACAGTGGAATGTGCTTCCGACCCGCGGAGCTTGTCGAGCTGTTCGAGCGCAAGAGCTGCCGTCTTGTCTGTTGTGGCGCATATCGAAAGCGCTATCAGAAGCTCGTCTGTATGGAGTCTCGGATTTTTGTTTCCCATGTGGGAAACTTTGAGCTTTTGTATAGGCTCTATTATCGTAGGCGGGATGAGAAGCGTTTCTTTCGGTATCCCCGCAAGAGCTTTCAGCGCGTTTATAAGTACCGCGGAGCAAGCGCCGAGAAGCGATGTTGTTTTTCCCGTGACGGTCCTTCCGTCGGGGAGTTCTATTGCCATTGCGGGTTCTTCCGTGATCTTCGCTTTCTGTCTTGCCGCGGCGGCGCAGACTCTCATGTCCTCTGAAAGTCCGAGCTTGCTCATTATAAGTTCTATTTTGTATTCGTCCGCTCCGTCGCTCTGACCCTGTCTTACGGCGCATTTTGCGGCGTAAAGACGGCGGATTATCTCGTCGCACGAAGCCTTTTTGCATACTTCGTCGTCGGTTATGCAAAATCCCGCCATATTGACTCCCATATCCGTGGGGCTTTTATACGGAGATGAACCGTATATTTTTTCGAACATTGCATTAAGGACAGGGAAAATTTCTATATCGCGGTTGTAGTTTACGGTCGATACGCCATAGGCTTCGAGGTGATAAGGATCTATCATGTTTACATCGTCAAGGTCCGCTGTTGCGGCTTCATAAGCCATGTTTACGGGGTGAGAGAGAGGGAGATTCCATATCGGGAACGTTTCGAATTTAGCGTATCCCGCGCAGATTCCTCTTTTCTGCTCATGATAGAGCTGGGAAAGGCAGGTCGCCATTTTTCCGCTTCCGGGACCGGGCGCCGTTATAACGACGAGTTCGCGCGTCGTTTCTATGTATTCGTTTTTGCCGTAACCTTCGTCGCTTACGATAAGCGGAATGTTCGCCGGATAATTCGCGATAGGGTAATGCTTGTAAACGCGTATGCCAAGCGTTTCGAGTCTCTTTTTGAATGCTTCCGCAGCGGGCTGCGAGGCAAACTGGGTTATTACGACGCTTCCGACGTAAAGTCCTATTCCTCGGAAAGCGTCTATAAGACGGAGCGCGTCAAGGTCGTATGTTATGCCGAGATCTCCGCGCAGCTTGTTTTTTTCTATGTCGTTTGCAGAGATGACAAGGACTATTTCGGCGCGGTCGCGCAGTTTTTCGAGCATGCGGAGCTTGCTGTCCGGCATAAATCCCGGAAGAACGCGGGACGCGTGATAGTCGTCGAAAAGTTTACCGCCGAATTCGAGATACAGCTTTCCGCCGAAAGAATTTATCCTTTCAAGTATTTTCTCAGATTGAAGCGCTATATATTTGTCATTGTCAAATCCTGTTTTTTTCATGTTCTTATACCTCTTGGCTTTTGCGGAAAGCTGATTTTCGCTGTTTTTATTTTTGTTGAATCATGCGCGGCGTGTTTTTATGATATGCTTTCGTCACACATAAATTAAAAATATTATACTACAAATTGCGCGAAATTTCCATACTGTTTTTGCAGAAATTTGAAAATAGATATCGATATTTGCAGGAAAATTTTTTGTGTTTGTGCATTTTGTAACCTTTTCGTGGTAAAAGGCATATTCCCGTTGACAAAAATATGGTTTTATGTTATAACTCAAATAGTAAAAAAGAAAGAATGGTGCTTTTTCGTATGGATGAACAGCCGCGCGAATATTACCGCAGACTTGTCGATATGGCAATGCTGGCGGGAAAAATAATGATCGGCGCCGGGGCGGAGACACACCGTGCCGAGGATACTATACTTCATATACTTGCAACTTCGAATTTTACCCATGCGGATGCGTGCGTGCTCAGTACATTTATAACGATAACGCTTTCCGATCCGAGATATAAAACGATCTCCATAACAAGGCGTCTTTACGGAGGCTCTACAAACTTCTATAAAGTTTATGCCACAAACAACGTTTCAAGGGATTTTTGTTCCGGAAAAATAACGATAGACGAAGCGGAAAAGAAGCTTTATCAAATAGAGAATGCAAAAATTTACGGAAATTTCATGCTTCTTATCGCCCACATACTCGCCTGTATGGGATTCTCGATAGTTTTCGGCGGCGGGCTCTATGAAGCGGCGGTATCTTTTTTTTGCGGTCTTTTTATCGGTATTGAAAATTTGTTCCTCGCCAAAAAGATAAAGAAAAGTTTTATTACAACGCTTCTTTGCGCCGTTACGATAACGGTTACGGCGGTAGGAATCTCATATGCGGCGTCCTTGCTGTTTTCTCTGAATATCGGATGTCAGTATGTTATAGTCGGATCTATAATGCCGCTCGTCCCCGGTGTGGCTATAACGAATGCCATAAGGGACACGATGCAGGGGGACTATGTTTCCGGCGTCGCACGCGCTATGGAAGCGTTTATGATAGCGGCGGCG
>ULQL01007866.1_pt1 | contig 23815 bp, 15 predicted proteins | sample 1954411 | NCBI WGS metagenome assembly ULQL01 (sample SAMEA4835654, study PRJEB28245) | human gut metagenome | biome: gut microbiome; material: fecal sample | place: Denmark | collected 2008 | reverse complement strand
GGCTCGAACCGCCATTTTCCGGGATTGTCAAACCAATCGTCAATCGCCTTGCGGTAAGCTCTGGCCGTCTGCGCGACATAATACGGCGTTTTGTTGCGCCCCTCGATTTTCAGCAAATCAATACCGGCGTTTAAAATTAAATCCAGCTTCGGCATCAGGCATAAGTCTTTGGAATTCATGATATAAGTGCCGCGATTGTCTTCTTCGACCGGCAGAAACTCGCCGGGGCGCTGTTCTTCTTCCAGATACAGTTTATATTTCCAGCGACAGGCATGCGCGCATTTGCCGCGGTTGGCGCTGCGCCCCGTCATAAACGCGGATAAAAGGCAGCGTCCGGAATAGCTCATGCACATCGCGCCGTGAACAAACATCTCAATTTTCATATCGGGCGCCTGCCGTTTGATTTCGCGGATTTCGTCAAAAGACGTTTCGCGCGACAAAACGCAGACCTTTGCCCCCAGCGACTGCCAGAATTTAACGGTCAACGCCGAACCGACGTTTGCCTGCGTCGATACGTGCAAAGGCGTCTGCGGCGCGTGTTCTTTCATAAACATAAACACGCCCGGATCCGACACGATCAGCCCGTCGGGGCGCAGCCGATTAACCGTATCGGCAAAGCCGGCCAGTTTGTCAACGTCTTCATTTTTGGAAAACAGGTTCAGCGTCAGGTAGATTTTCTTATTTTTTTCATGCGCCTGACGGATTGCCTGTTCCACCGTATCGACCGTAAATCCCTGATTGGCGCGCAAAGACAACGACGGCAGGCCTGCGTAAACGGCGTCCGCCCCGTACAGAAACGCCGTTTGCAGCGCTTCCGGCGATCCGGCGGGCAAAAGCAGTTCGGGTTTTTTCATTTCATCGCCCTTTCATCGGACTGTCAAACGGCGTTCGGAAAGCAAAATCTTTTCGCCGTTTTTTAAAGTAATTTCCGCCCGTACTGTATGACTTCCCTTTTCCGGGCGCCAGAAAAAAGTATCGTTTTGTAACGACGCCGACGGATTTTCATCAACGAACCAGACAATGCGCGCGCCTTCGGGCAAAAAGGAAACGGAAAACGGATACTGCTGATATTGTTCCGGCACGCGCGGATCGACGGCCAGCATAACGCCGTCGGCCGGCGATAAAATAACGGGCGCTTCCGGTTCAAAAAACGATGTTTCAACGACATCGGGATCAAAGTATTCCGTTTTTTCTCCGATTGTTTTCTTTTCCAGCCGCGCCGACAGATAAAGCGGCCCGGAATTTTTAATTTTGTTTAATTCCGTAAAAACCGAACGCAGCAGTAAAGCGGGCCCGGACGCGCCGGTGACGTCCAGCATCGGTTCGTATGTCAGGTTGCCCAGCCAGACGCCGGCGACGAAATCGGCGTTGTATCCCATCGCCCAGGCGTCCCGGTAATCTGTCGACGTCCCCGTTTTTACAGCCGTCTGCACCGGAAAATTCAAAATGCTGTCCGCGCCGAATTCCAGCTGACGTGCCAAAGGATCCGACAGAATATTGCCGATCAGCGTTGCCGCCGTTTCGGGCAACACGCGTTTTTCCGTTTCACATTCCTGCCCTTTAAAAGCGCGCAGAGGCTTTAAAATACCGCCGTTGGCCAGCATCAGATAAGCGCGGGACAATTCCGGCAGAGTCACTTCCGCATTTCCCAGCGCCAATCCTTCGCGATAAAAATCGGCGTTTTTTTCAAAATGAGAAAATCCGATCTGCCGCAAAAAATCGAAATAAGTTTTAATTCCGACGAACTCGATCGTTTTCAAAGCCGGAATATTCAGCGAATTGCCCAAAGCCTGACGCAAAGTCACATCGCCGTAATAAGTACGGCTGTAATTTTTAAAATGATGCACGCCCGAACCGACCGCGCGGGAAAACGGCGCGTCTTTGATTTCAGTCGCGGCCGTCATGCCCTTTGTCAACGCCAGAGCATACAGCAGCGGCTTTTGCGCGGAAGCCGGCTGACGCGGCGCCAAAACCGCGTTCACGGCCGCCGTATCCTTGTCAGAACTTTCCACAACCCAGGTCAAAATATTGCCCGTCGCGCGCTCGATTACCAAAACAGCGGCGTTCGATACATGGCGGTACCGCAAGTCCTTTAAACGCCGACGGGTTAAAGCAGCGACTTTCTTTTGCAAAAAAGCGTCCAGAGTCGTTTCGACCGCCCGTCCCGCAGGCAGATCAAGCGAACGGACATATTCCAGAAAATGCGGTGCGTTCACGCTTAACTGCGGCGAAGACAGACTGATTTTTTCATCTAAAGCCGCCTGCAGCTCTGCTTTGGAAATAATCCCCTGTCGTTCAAAAATCCGCAGCTGCCGGTCAATCAATCCGTTGATTTTATCCGGACCGGCGTACAGGTCAAAAGAGCTCGGCGCACGCACCAAAACAACCAAAGCCGCCGTTTCGCGCACGCTTAAACGATCGGGAGTCTTTGAAAAATAAAACAAAGCCGCCTGCTTTACTCCGCGGCGATTGGAGGCATACGGCACCTGATTTAAATAAAATTCCAGAATGTCGTTTTTTGAAAACCGACGTTCCAGACGAACAGCGTCAATTCCTTCGATAATTTTTGAAAAAACCGTGCGCGGCCGGGGAATGATCATACGGACGACTTGTTCGCTTAAAGAACTGGCGCCGCGAACAATTTTTCCCGCTTTTATATTTTGAAACAACGCCGCCGCTCTGGCCGTCCAGTCAACGCCGGCATGGAAATAAAAATTTCTGTCTTCGGCGGCAATAAACATCTTGACCAGCAAAGGCGGCATATCGTACAGCCGCAACGTATCATGCACGTTCCAATAATTCAGATACGACGTATTTAACGGAATACCGGAACGATCCAGAAACTGGATTTTGTCCGCCCGTGCGGTCAGCCGGTCAAACGATTCGGGCAATTCGCCGGCAAAAGCAAAAACGACGGCGACGGCGGCAAGCATAACGCCGGCCGCCGCCAACACGATTTTTTTCAGATTACGGCGCAACTTTGACCACATTCGCCGCCGTCAATCCGAATACGTCCGGCGTATACATCGCTTCGGCTTTTGCGGGAAAAGCGGCAAACACACCGTCGGCGACAACTTGCGCCGCATAAGAAATCCGATGCGTTCCCGCCGGCAGATATTCCGCATAGAAACCGACAAAAGCATGGCCAGTATCCTTGAACCCGAAAGCACCGTCCGACGAAACTTCGCCCAAATCCGCCGCCGACGCCGTCGCCAGAAGAGAATTGACCGGTTCAAAAGCCCCCGCCACCGGATCACGCAGCGCGACAAAGTACTGCGCGACAGGATTAATGACCGTCAATTCGACTTTCACCAGTTCACCGCGTTTTAAAACGACAGAGGCGTCAACGGGAACGAAAACGTCGCCGCGCCGAACAAAGAATCGGCGTTCGACGGCCAATCCGGCATTGACGGACTGCGCGACGTCCGACGGATAAGACAAGGCCGCCGAATAATAATACCGTCCCTGCCCCGACGCTTTAAAATCAACCGCGGTTTTCCGCCCGGCCTGATCTTCGCCCAGCCGAACCGCCGCCGCTGCGGCAGGATCTGATTTTTCCGTAAACGACGCGGACAAAATTTCCTTTTGTTCAAACATCGCGCGGATATTCAGATCGACCGGATCCGACTGCATGCCGGCGTACGTTTGCAGTCCCATCATGCAAAAAGCATTGGCCTGCGTATTTACCCAGGTACCGTCCCCGCGGCGCAACGTATACGCTCCGCGCATTAACGCTTCGGCTTTGTCCGGATCGGTTTCGGACACGGCCGCCAGCGCCATGCACGTCGTTTTGGCAGGCGAAGACAGCAGATCATAATTTTCGTTTCCGGTATCTTTAAAAATCAGACTGCCGGACGTTTGATAAGAATCGTTCATCAAATCGTTGAAAACAACCTGATGATCCGGAACCAGCCGTAAATACAAAGCTTTATCAAACGCGCTCATCAACGGAACAAAACGATCGAATACGGCGATATCGGCATCGCTGATCAATCCTTTTTGTTTCAGAAAAGCCGCAGACAGCAGACGTGTCGTCAACAATGCTGCGGGCTCCGTTTCCTGATCCGTACGCTTAAACAACCCCAGCAGATAATCTGCCAGCTTTTCCTGTGTCTGACGCGGAATTTCATAGCCGGCCCGTTCCAGATAATCAAAAACGTAGGCCGTATAAGCGGACAAATACGGGCTGACAAATCTGTTTTCAGCAACAAAGTAAGCCATTCCTCCGTTCTGCGCCTGATAGGACGGCGCCTGCTTTAATGTCAGGCGGACGAAATCGGCGGCGTCGGGCCACAGATCGTCCGGCCAGACCGCCTTTTTTTCCGCCGCATAAACGGCAGCCGCAACGGCCCGGCTGATTTTTTGTTCCCAGCACGGGTGCGGATAATCGCGCATGGCTTCCACCGCCAGTTTTAATCCGGTCAGGAAACCGGGAGCGGCGGAAACCGACAGACTGCCGCCGTAAGCTTTTACGCCCGCCGGTATATCCAAAGGAAGGGAAACGTTCGTCCCCGCGGCGCTGCCGTATAAAGCCGCCGTTTCAAACGTCGTTAAATTCAAAACGGACAGAGTTTGTTTCAATCCGTCCCGATTTGTCCCGTCATCGGCCGTAAACGTCAAAACGATCTCACCGGCCGGATCCGACGGATTTAACCGCGCTTTTACATCGTCAAAAAACACGCTTTGCCGTTCAAAGGGTTTTAAAACAATCTGTTTTTTCGCCGACACCGCTTTATCCAGCGCGCCGGAAGCCTTAAGCGATACCGAAACGGCCGCCTGCCGCGCCGTCCTGTTCAGAACGGACGCACCGGGGGAAAACGTATCGCCGGTGCGCAGCTGATTAGGCAGCAGCGCCCGAATTTCCAGCGGCTGGGTTACATTGACGCGCGCCTGTCCCATACCCGCAAATTCTTCGGGCGTCACGGCCAGAACAATAATCCGCCACCCGGTCAGATTGTCTGGCAGTTTCATGTCAAACGTTGCGCGGCCGTTTTTATCCAGCAGCAGTGACGGGTTGAAATAAGCGACAAACTTAAATACGTCGCGCATCGCGAAATCCGATCCGCCGTCACCGCCCTGATTGGCGCCTTTCTTTTCGATTTTCTGGCGTCCGATCAGCTGTTCGACCAGACTGTACGTGCGCACGTCCAGATCTCCCAGCCGGTTTAATCCCAGATACGGATCAAAGCTTTCGGCTCCTTTGGGCAGCAAAGACAAAACGGCTTCGTCCACAACGATCACCGCAGCTTCAACCGGCTGTTTTTCCTTTCCGGGCAACGCGGCCGAAATCTGCGCGGTCATCGTTTGACCGGGCCGGTAATCCTGCTTTTGCGGCGTAACTTTAACCTCGATCTGACGCGATTCGTCCAAAACGGGAATTTTCACATATCCCGTCCACTGCGCCGGTTTGCCCAAATCGACTTCGCCGTCGACCGGTTTGTCCACGCGCGGCGAAAAAGCCGCAACGGAAACATATATGCCGGGGAAGAAATCGTCTTCGACTGGAATTTCGATCTTTTCAACCGACTGATCAAACGGCTGCACAAAAGAATCCAAAACGCCGTAACGTTCAACCGTTACCAGCGCCAAAGCGCCGGGGACGGGATTTTCAACCGTTAAAACTATTTTATCGCCGATTTTATAGTTTTTCTTATCGGGAACGATTTTCAAACGGTTTTCCGCCGACGCCCAGGGCACATAATCCGACCCGTCGACATAAAAACTTAACCGCGACGTATGCCCGTTAATCGACGCAACGGCCTTATACATACCGCTTTGAGCCGGCGTAAAAGTACATTTCTGCGGTTTTGTCGCGCTCATTCCCATACATTCGCCGGCTTTTTCTTCCTGCGATACATACTTCATCAGATAAGCGTTTCCGGCCGATTTTTCACGCACCAGTTTGTTCGCCGTCCTGAAAAACGTGATTCTGACCGGAACGCCGGCGACCAGATTTTGCTTCGTATCGGCGACAACGTATTCGATGCCGGCCGGTTTTCCCGCAACGGCGGCCTCCGCACCGCGGCGCAGGCCGACCAGACGATCGGTTGAAAAATAATCGGCCGAAGCAAACGAGGAAACCGTGCGCCCCGAATCATCAAACACTTTTGTTTCAAATCTGATTTTTCCGTACGGCTTGGCTGATTTCGGCAAAACGAACGTTTTTTGCAAAATCCCTTTTTCATCGGCCAGACCGTCCTGATCAAACAGTGTTTCGGGCGCGTAATCCTTATCCGTTAAATCCGCGCTGAAACCAAATGCGTCCCCATCCGTTTTCAGCGTAAACGGCGCAAAGGACAAAACGGCGCTCTGACGCATTTTAGCGCCGGCATACGCTCCGCCGGAAAACAGAGAAGCCCGCGAATTCATCTGAACCTTTCCGCCGGCCTTGAAAACGCCGCCGTTGACTTCCGTCGAAGACTTAAACGCCGAAGCGGAAAAATCAGATACCAGAAAACGCATCGGATATAAACTGGCGTCTTTATGTTTCAGCGTCACGTCATACCACCCGGAAACAGCTTGCGGCGGCAAAGTAAAGCTGCCGTTTAAAGCGCCGAACGGCGACAAAGACAATCCTTTTTGTTCAAACACCGTCTGCCCCATGGAATCGGCGATAATCAGCTCATAACCTTTCTTCGGAGCTTTTTCCAACATTTTGTCACCGGATTTGCGGACATAGATTTTAAAATCGACCGTATCCCCCGGACGGTAAATTCCCTGCGGCGTAAAACCGAACGCGCGCAGATACAAATACGGCGCGGGGAAATAAACGCTGGAAATATCCCAGTCGCTTAACGCGCCGGCAGACAGGGAAAACGAGCCGTTTAAAGGCAGAACGGCGGTTTCTTTGCCTTTGGATACCTGAACGAACAAAGAATCCTTGTTGACGTCCCACTGGTTTAAATACGCCGCTTTCGGATCCAGCTTTTGATATCCGGGCAGATCGGCGCGGCCTGTTTTATCCGTTTCCTCGTCGGCCAGAACGTTCTTTTTCCGCGGAACGGCCAAAGGTCCCGCGTACAGTTCGACTTCCGCCCCCGAAACGGGTTTGCCCGTTTTAAAATCGACGACCCAGACCAAAGAAGAATCCCAGCCGATTTTGGCAACGACCTGCCACGGCGAAACCGAAGCCGTAAAGAAATAGCGCCCTTCCAGCGCAGGAACGGTTTTAAAGTGTCCCGCGACAAAACCGGATCTGCCGTCCAGCATCGCGCGCACGCCGTAATCAAAAGGATACGATACGTTTCTGATCGACGGCAAAACCTCTGCGATATTGTGAACGCCCGATATTTCTTCACGGGCGGTAAAACCTGAAAAATCAACCTCGGCCTTATTTAAGTTCGTCGCATACCCGACAGCGTGCGTTTCTTCGCCGCTTTCCAAAACGACGGAAGAATACGGCAGCTTTAATTCCGCCCGGCGGTCACCTGTTTTAAAAAAGAACGTTTCCGGTTTTTCAATTTTCGCACCCCAGACGTCCGTCAGCGAATCCGATATGTTCAGCGTATACGTTTCCCCTGCTTTGGGGGCGGATACGGAAATGACATTCGACACCGCGGCCCGTTCGTTGACGGAAACGGCCGGCCGCCCTTTTACGAAATCGGAAACGTTTTCCAACACCGTTTTATCGGACAAAACAATATTAACGGGAAAATCAAACTGACATTCCGGAATGTTCAGGCGCGTTTCTTCGGCGCCGTATGACTTCATGGAAAAATCTTTGTCATAGCACTGCAACGATTCGGCCTGAAAAACGGGCAGCGTTTTTCCTTTGCCGGCGATACCTTCTTTTTCAGATTTCAAATCTCCGCCGTTCAGCGCTTTAAATCCCGATTCGTAAACCAGTTCATAAGGCTGTCCGACGCCTAAATCTTTAACGGGAAAAACCAGATACTTTGCCTGACAGTCCGTTTCCCAATCCTGACATTCGACCGAAGCGACGTCAGCCTTGATTTTCTTTGAACCGACTTTGAAAAACATATTGGAACGAACGGATTTCATCTGCGTATCCGTATCGAAAACCACGCGCCACCGGGGACGTTCGGGCGTGATAAAATCCATAAACCGGGTACGGGAAACATTGATTTCGGGACGCACCGTTTCCAAAACAAACGACTGTCCTTTTTCCATTTCTTCCCCGGATAAAGCCCGAAATTCCGGTTTTACCCTGACTTTATACAATTCCGCGGCGGCCAAGCGGTCTTTTTCCCCCAGAATACAGGCCAAAGACGTCTGATTCAGCCAGCGCCAGCGGCAGTTCAGCCGCGGCTTTATTTCAATCGGGACCTGATCCGCGTCGCGTTCCATTTCTCCCAAAGCGACAACGGGACGGTTAAATTCAAAAACGATTTTATCCGCCTGTCTGATCCCTTTTCCTTCAGGAACCATTCTTTGGACAAACAAAGAAGAATCGCCGGCGACGGCGGTTTGGAAAGAAAAACAAATCAAAAATAAAAAAAATAAAATTTTTTTTGACATACAAAGGCTCCCCGTGTTCTGATCGCTGCCGAAACAGCATATTAACCGAAATTAACCGAAATGACCAGACTGAAACCCGGATCTACCCGCCTGATTAAGTATATCATCATTCTAATATCAGGCTTTTATGCCGCCGTTATTTCAAACGGATATCAGGCGGTCGTTGACGGAGATACGATTAAAATCGGGCGGCAGACGGTGCGAATGGACGGCATGGACGCTCCGGAACTGGAGCAAAATTGCCTTTGCAAAGGCCAGACGGTTAAATGCGGCATACAGGCCAAAAAAGCACTGCACCGCTTTATCGGATCGAATACCGTTTTATGCGAAACAAACGGGCGCGATTTTTACGGGCGCCTGATCGGGGAATGTTTCATTCAGGTTAACGGCCGGAAAGTCAGCTTAAACGAAATGATGATTCAAAACGGGCTGGCCATGGCAAAATACACCGACCAGTTTTTAATTCAGGAATCCGAAGCCATCAGGAACCGGCGCGGTTTTTGGGCCTGCGAAGGTTTTGAAGATCCCCTGTCTTTCAGAAAAACGGATTAACGAAACGTCAAACGGAACGTTCGACAACACTTTGAATCCGTCCCGTCCGGTTAAAAACGGAATCGGAGTTCCGGGCGGAAAAAACATAACTGCCGAAAACGATGACGACCGCAGTCATCAACATCAGACGCAGCCCCGATTCCCGCGATGAAATCAGCAGCGCGCCCGTCATGACCATAACGGCCGCTTCCGCCGTGGAAACGGAAAAACCGTCCAGATGACTGGCGGCGATAAACAGCAGAAAGGAACAGACCAGCACAAACATCGGAAAAGCGATATCCTGCCAGATATCCTGCGGCGTTCTGTCCGGCGAAGCGGAACGGCAGCACAAAGCGGCCAGTACAAACCCGGTATAGACCGCCCGGGACGACAAAGCAAAAGCCAGCGATCCCCCAGCCGCTGCCGCCGTTAAAACGACAAAGGCAAAAGAAATTTTGTTATTAAAACTTTTTTGACGTTCAAAAGCCGCGCAGACACATACCGTATTCAAAATCAAAACGGCAAACAGCTGCGCCGGCAGCATCTGGCAAGGCTGAAAAGACAAAATGAACGACGCGGCAAAAACCACCGCCGCCGCCGGCTGGACTTTCAGAACGGCTTCAAAAACGGTTTTGCGAATTTTTGAAAAACAGGCGCAGACCGCCGCGCCGGCCAGTCCGGCCGCCAAAATCGCAAAGGCCGGCCATTGCTGTTTTTCAAAAAAACAAGCCGTAAACGAACCGCTTAATCCGAAGGGAATAAAGATTAAAAGAAATGTTTGAATTTTTTGCTTTATCATTATTATTTCTTTCATAAAAAACCGAAAACGAAAATAATTTTAACGTCCTTTTATTTTTTTTGTCTTAAAAACTGATAAAAAACAACAGGACGCTGATAATGCCTTTTTCTTTTCCCTATCCGACGGTCTGCGACACCGGCGGATATAACGAATTAATCGATTCCGACGGCGAAATCCGCCAGCATTGGCGCGTTTTTTTCCAAACGGCCTGTCAAAACGGAGAAAACAAATTCCCGGCCTATGCGGAACAAACCGCCAGACTGATGAGCGCCGACGTGCCGGCCGGCGGTCTGGGACGGCCGGCACGGCACGGCGTCATTCCTTTTATTTTGTCCGGCGAGGATTTTAAAATCATATCGGCCGGCCTGATCCAGCGCGCGGAACTGTTCAACAGGATTCTTTGCGACCTTTACGGCGAACAGGAACTGATCGCCCGCGGTATAATTCCGCCGCAAATCGTTTTTTCCAATCCCGCTTATCTGCCCGCTTTGAAAAATATCCGGCCGGCCGGCGGCGTTTTTTTACAGGAATACGCCGTTGATCTGGAACGTGCCCCCGACGGACGGTTTTGGGTTGTCGCCGATAAAACGCAAACGCCGGAAGGCGTCGGCCTGGCCATTAAAAACCGTCTGGTGTTATCGCGCGTCATGCCCGATATTTACGCGACGGCCGCCCCCGCGCGTATTTTCGATTTTTTTGAAGCCATGCGACGGCATTTATTCGCCTGCGCGCCGACGCGGGACAAAACAAAAATTCCTTTGATCGTTCTTTTAAGCGGCGCAATTAAAAAAAAGCTGTCTTTTGAAGAAGCCTTCTTTGCCCGCAGTTTGGGCGTCAGCGCCGTCGACCCGGCGGATCTGACCGTCCGCGGCGACCGCGTGTACCTGAAAAATATCGACGGATTAAAGCCCGTAGACGTTATCCTGCGCCGGATTGACGATTTACTGTGCGATCCTTTGGAATTAAACGGCGCTTCTTTGTCCGGCGTTGCCGGCCTGACGCAGGTCGTACGCAAAGGAAACGTCGCCCTGATCAATCCTCTGGGCACGGGATTGGCGGAAATACCGGCGTTAAGAGCTTTCATTCACGGAATTAACCGTCATTTCAACGATCACGATCTGCTGTTGCCCAGCGTCGCCGCGTGGTGGTGCGGACAGGAAAAAGAAAAACAATACGTTTTGGATCATCTGTCCGAATTAAAAATATACGACATAACCGGCCGGAAAGTTCACCCGTCAAAACAGGAGATTGAAAGCAACCCGGAAAACTTTGTCGCGCAAGAAACAATCAACGCATCGCTGACGCCCGTCTTGCAAAACGGCGGACTGGCGCCGGCGCGCACGCGGCTGCGTTTTCATCTGATTTATGACAACGGGTCATACCGGATTTTAAACGGCGGACTGGCTTTTACGCAAACGGACAAGCCCAGTCTGCGCGACATCTGGGTTGAAACGACAGGCGGCCGGAAAAAAGACAATATTGCCGAACGGATCAAAACGGCGTTGGAAACCAAGCCGGTACGCACGACATTTGAATTAACATCACGGATCGCGGACAACATGTTTTGGCTGGGACGGAATCTGGAACGCAGCGAACAGCTTGCCCGGCTGCTGCGCGTTGCAGTAGAGCGCGCGACAGAAGGTCCCGAAATCCCCGAACCCAACGACGTCGCGACATTAATGAGTATTCTGGCATTGACGGGACATCTGCCTTTTAAAAACTATCAAGCCCCGGATATTCAAAAGGAAACGCTGGAAGAACTAAAAAAAATCGCCGCTTCTCCCGATTACGGTTTCGGCCTGTATTTTTTGTTTTCCCGCCTGAAAGAAATGGCCGACCTTTTGCATGACCGCCTATCAATGGACACGTGGGAACTGTTTACCCGGCTGCTGCCGCTGCTGCCTGAACAAAACGCCAACTGCCAGATTTTACTGAACAGGTTGAACGGGATTATTTTGCGTCAAAATGCGCTGAGCGGATTAATCCGCGAAGACATGACGCGCGACCACAGCTGGCGATTTTTGGAAATCGGCCGCAGACTGGAAAGAGGCATGCAGATTTTAAACCTGCTGTCCGGTATAGATTTCTGTGCGGACAACGGCTTTAACGCTTCGCTGGAAACGCTATTGGAAACGTCCGACAGCCGAATGACTTACCGCGTGCGTTATATGGCTGTTCCGACCGTTCCTTTAGTATTTGACCTGCTGGTCTGCGACGACGGCAATCCGCGGGCGTTGATTTATCAGGTATTAAAACTGCGCCAGAATATCTCCGTTTTGGAAAAAGAAAGCCGGCTGCCCGGCCTGTTTTCAAAAGAATTACTTATACTGGACGAAATAATCGGTCGGATCCGGGCGACGGACGTCATGAATCTGGCCGAACAGGCGCGGACATTAAATGAAACCGTCATTGTTAATCCCGCCTTCAGCACACTGTTAAACGGTCTGCGTTTAAAATTACAGGAATTTTCGGATACGCTGACTTTATCCTGTTTTGTCCACGCGGCGTCAACGCGTCAGGGGCCTGCTTATAATAAAGGAAAAATAAAATGACCGTCACTTACCGCGTCCGCCATGAAACCGTTTACGGATACAGCGTTCCCGTGACCTTATCTCATCATTTGGCGCGTTTAAAACCGCGGGAAACGCCGTATCAGCATATTTTGTCCGAACAGATAACCATGACGCCGGAACCTTCTTTTCAGTCGGACGAAACCGACGCGTTCGGCAATACGTTAACTTTTCTGATCGCCGAAACGCCGCATAATGAAATGACGATCGTTTCTGATTTTACCGCGCAAATCACGCCGCCCGTTTATCCCGATCCGGCGCAGACGCCGTCATGGGAAGAAACAAAATCTCAGCTGAGTTTTCCGGATACGCCGGAACTGCTGGCCGCCGGCGAAATGGCCGCCCCGTCCTGCTTTGTCCCTCTGAGCGCGGAAATCAAAACTTACGCCGCCCCGTCTTTTACGCCGAACCGCCCCGTGTTGGAGGCTGCCGAAGAAATCATGCGTCGGATATATCGGGATTTTACCTACGATTCTTCGGCGACCAGCATAGCGACGCCAATCAATGAAACGCTGGCGATGAAACGCGGCGTATGTCAGGATTTCGCCCACGTCGGTATCGCCTGCCTGCGCAGTTTCGGCCTGGCCGCCCGTTATGTCAGCGGTTATATCCGCACGCGCCGGGCCGCCGAAGCCGAACAAAAAGGAGAAATAGAAATGATCGGCGGCGACGCTTCGCACGCCTGGTTTTCCGTATACGTACCCTCATTCGGCTGGGTTGATCTGGACCCGACAAACAACATGTACATGCAATCCGAACATCTGACTGTCGGCTGGGGACGGGATTTTGACGATATGAGCCCCGTCAAAGGCGTTATGACCGGCGGAGGCACACATACGATCGCCGTAGACGTCAGCGTCAGGACAATCCGGCCGGACCAATAAGGGGCGGTAGGCAAATTTTGCCTACTAATATATTGAAAAAATTATCTTTTTTCTGTTTTCCAAAATCGTTTTTTATGTTATTCTGAACAAAATGGAATCGCTTCCTTTCGACCGGGGAAAAGGAGAATTATAATGAAAACAATGCCCTATAACCTTTCGATCCCGACAACGTCGTCCGTTTTAACGTCGCTGTCGCAGTCCAAAGCTTTAACGTCAATGCACGATAAAAATTCCGTTGCCCTGACGACGGGGAAAATTGTCAACACTTCATACGATAATTCAACGCTGTATTTCAAAGACATGCGCCTGACCGAACAGGCGGAAGGACTGCAAAGCGTTTTGGACGGCCTGTCAAATATCGTATCCACTCTGGATACGGCCGGCAAATCAATCGACGCGATTACCGATCTGTTGTCCCAGGCAAAAGCCGCGGCCAATTCGGCTTTGGACGGACAGGCTTATCTGTCCGTTCTGACCGGAAAAAACTTTACGACGCGGGACGAAGAAAATCTTTCCGATTTGCCGAACGTCAAAGCGGGTGATGAAATTCTGCTGCGCACGGGCGACGCGGACAAAATGGAATCCGATATCCTGATGAACAAAGACATGACTTTGGCGGATCTGGATATCGTTAAAGGAGAGGAATTTAAAATCAAAGTCGGCGAAAATGATTGGGTCACGCTGAAAGTCATTGACGAAAACATGAAAATTTCCGATTTTTTCGGCCAGATTTCAGAGCAATATCAGATTGAAAATTTTTCATATGAAATCAAAGATCAAAAATTGACGTTGTCAACGACGGACCGCAGCGCGATCATGCTGGACGGCGATCTGGCCGAAGTGTTCGGGTTTGACTTAAGCGAAACCCATAAAATCACCATTGAAGACGGCTGGACGGTTCACGATCTGGCGCAGGCGTTTTCAAAAATCGACGGCATATCGGCCACCGTTAATTCCGAGGGTTATTTTCAAGTATCTTCCATTTACGGCGACAATCTGTCTATTGCCGACCTGACGGGCGAAACGGCGTCGGCTTTCGGCATTGACGGTTGGGACGACGGCGGGACAAATACGACAAAAACCTATGCCGATCAGTACAATGAAATTTTAAAGCAGATCAACAACATTGTCGCCGACAGTTCTTTTAACGGCCTGAACTTGCTTGAAGGCGATTCGATCCGCGCCGTTTTCGATGAAAAAGCGTCCAATTTCCGCACTGTCAACGGCGTTAAAATGGACGCCGGTTCTCTGGGACTGGAAGCGGCCGTCAACAACTGGGAAAACGAAGAAGACATTCAGGCGGCCTTTGACGCCATTGAATCCGCGTTTATTCAGGCGCAACGGGCGGCGGACAAATTTGAACGCGCGTCCTACATGGTTCAGTCGCGCGAAACGTTTCTGGAAGCAATGTCAAACACCAGCCTTTCCGGCGCGGAAAAGCTGACCGGCGCCGACTTAAACGCCGTATCGGCCGAACTTTTGGCTATTGAAACGCAAAAACAATTGGTAAATCAGGTCATCAGTATTACACTGGAAGCCGATTCAAGTGTTTTGTCACTCTTTTAAAAAGGAACCGGAATGCCGTTAAAAATAGAATTAAAGCCGGGCGAACGCCTGATCGTCGGCAACGCGCTGATTACGAACGACAAAGAACGCGTCAAACTGTTTATTGAAGGCAACGTCCCTATTTTACGCGAAAAGTATGTTCTGACGGAAAAGGAAGCAGATACGCCGTGCAAAAAAGTTTATTATGTTTTGCAGGAAATGTATCTGGCCAAAGATCCCAAAGTTTTGCACCCGGAATACTTCGCGCGCATCAACGAAATCGTTCAGGCCGCCCCCAGCTTTGCCCCGGCGATAGACGAACTGAACAAAGACATTCTGGGCGGCGATTATTACGCGGCGCTGAAACATATGATGGCCATTATCGAAAAAGAAGCCGAACTGCTGACCAGAGCGAAAAGCAAATAAGCGGAAATCAAAACGGGACAAAAAGGAGGGAGAAACGGAACCGTCCTTTTTTTTCATGCCAAAAAAAGACTTTATATTCTGTAAAAAAACAGTATAGTGTGAAAACATAAAAAAGGATCATAAAAGAAGGAATTTCGAGAAAATGGAATTGTACTGCCCGGTTTGCGACAAGGAATACCCTTTGGAAACACACTCTTTGTTTTGCCCCGAAAGTACCGAAAACGGCGTGCACCCGTTAATCAAACGGGAAAACACTGCGGAATTGGCGCGCGTATTTCCGACGACATTAACAAAACGCTGGAACGACAACAAACTGTCATTCAGCGTTTTTCGTGAATTTATGGCCAGTTACCAGCTGGCGAACGCCCACGGCAAAGCGTCCTGGTGGGTGGAACGCGTTTTGGCGCTGTCCAACGCGTGCGAAAGAATGACCGGCCGCGGTTTTATCCGGACTCCCGAAATTCAGGCCGACGATTTGGCGCAGGCGATCGACCTGCCCAAAGGCTCTTTATTCGTTAAAAACGAAACGCTGCAATTAATGGGATCGCATAAATCCCGCCATCTGGCCGGCGCGATTATGCATCTGGAAACGCTGCGCGAAATTTCCGAAGAACCCGAAGAAAAAAAGACTCTGGCCATTTTTTCATGCGGCAACGCCGCCATGGGGGCCGCAGCCATTGCCGGGGCCGCCGGGTATCAGCTGTACGCCTTTGTGCCCGATCATGTCAGCGAAACGGTTGTTTCAATTCTGACCAATCTGGGAACAAACGTCGTCAAAGTCAGCCGCGACGGTTCCGTCGGTGAAGGCGACCCGTGCAACCTGCGTTATCAGGAAGCTCTGAAAAAATTCGGCTGGGTTCCGTTTACGTCCTACGGCCATGATATCTGGTCTGCGGTAGAAGGCGCCGAAACGCTGGAATATGAATTTTTATTCAATCAATACCTGATTGACGCGCCTTTGGACGTACAGGTCGTTCAGGTCGGCGGCGGCGGTCTGGCCAATGCGGTTTCTTCCGCGAACGCTTTGTTTAAACGCCTGGACATTATCCGCAAACTGCCGCGGTTTTATACCTGTCAGACGGCCAGCTGTTATCCTTTGGCGCAAAGTTATTTCATGGTTCTGCGCGAACTGGGCCGCGACGGCGTCGTTACGCTGCCGCCCGAACTGGCCATGCTGTTGGAAGGCAATTTCGACGCCAAAGCTTTGCTGGAAAACAATCTGGGACAAATCAAAATGACGGCCGGCCTGATTGCGGAAATGTATCCGAAAATTCAGGAAGATCTGGAAGCCGTCTTTGTCAAGGTCGGTCAGAACCGCAACGATTATTTCAAAGCGTGGACGGCCAATGTTCCCGAAAGCGTCGCGGAAGGCATTCTGGACGATACGACCTATGACGGACTGGAAGTCGTGCGCAACATGATTATTTCCGGCGGGCTGCCGTTAATCGCGGACGAAGACGAACTGACAAAAGCTCACGAATTGGCGCGCGAACACACAGGCGTTGATCTGTCCGCTACCGGCAGCGCCGGACTGGCCGGACTGCGCCAGCTGATTAAAAACAAGCTTGTCCAGCAGGGGGAACGCTGCGGCATTCTGTTTACGGGCGTCGGCGAACGTAAAAGCGATCTGCCGGTTGTTCAAAACAGAGTCTTTACGTTGAACAGCGGTGACAATATATCAAAACTGGTCGAATGATTTACCGCCGCTGGTCGTTCCGGCCGGCGGCAAATCCGAACGCATGAAAACGCCGAAAGGGCTTTTAAACTTTTTCGGCAAGCCGTGGCTGCTGCATCAGCTGGACTGTTATCGCCGGGCAGGCGGTAAAACGGCGGTCGTTGTTTTGGGATTCAATGCTGACGATTATTTGACGGCTTTGCCTTTTTTGAAAATCGGACAAACCGTTGTCGCAGACGGACTTGAAATAACGACGCTTCTTAACTCTGCGCCGCAATTCGGGCCTTTCTCAACAATTCAGACGGGATTGTCCTTTTTGCTGCGTCAGGATTTTTCGTTTTTTGCTTTTCTGGCTTTGGACAGACCGGCGCCCCGGCCGGCGGTTTGGCACCGGCTGGCAAATATATTAAACGATCAAAACGCCGATATGGTTTTCCCCGTCAGAAACGGCAAAGACGGTCACCCCGTCATGCTGTCAAAAGCTTTTGCAAAAACCATTGTCGCTCTTTGCCCCGAAACCAGCCGCATGGATAAACTGCGTTCGACTTTACCCGACGGCGCCTGTCTGGCCGTCGAACAAACAGACATCAATGTCGGATTTAATTTAAATACGCCGGAACAATGGCAGGAATTTTTAAACCAATACGGGGCTGTATAAAATCATCGACAGCAGAATCAGCCAAAAAACCAGACGAACCCAGACCGTGTTCTTCTGTTTTTGGACTGAATCCCGCTGCCGGCACATTTATCAGACGTTTTCAATAACGACGCGTTCGGCTAAAATGCGTCCGCTTTCTTTGTTTTTAATAAAGGAAACATGAACGCGCTGGCCGACGGTGACGTCTTCAAACGCTGCAGTGTTCATTCCGTTTTCACCGTGCGACAGCCACATAAATCTGGTTAACGGAGAAACGCTCAGATCCATCAAGATATTTTTATCCAAGCAGGATCTGATTTGAAACGTGTGCGCGTCACGGTTAACGGAATCCACGGTACCTTTTATTTTTAAGGCCGGAAATTTTCCTTCTTTGTGCAGAGCGTACAATCCGACCCCGCCCAGGGCAGCCAAAGCGCCCAGAATAAATTTTTTCATACTTTCTTCTCCCTTTTAAATAATTCCGGGAATTATTATAGGGACAAGAAAGCCCGCCTGCGTATCTGCCCAATCGGCCAAAAAAGACGCAAAAAAGGTTATCCGTCTTTTTTCATAAACTGAATCTTATACAGCTGAGCGTATATACCGTCGCGTTCCAGCAATTCCTGATGCGTGCCGCAATCAACGATTTTTCCTTCGTTAAAAACGCAGATTTTATCAGCGTTGACAATCGTCGACAACCGATGCGCGATAACGATTGACGTTCTGCCTTTCATCAATATTTCCAAAGAATCCTGAACGATTTTTTCGGAACGGGAATCCAAAGCCGAAGTCGCTTCGTCCAACAAAAGGATCGGCGCGTTTTTCAGCATGGCCCGCGCGATTGAAATCATCTGGCGCTGGCCGCCGGACAACCCGGCCCCCTGTTCGCCCAAAAGGGTGTCGTATCCGTTTTCCATTTGCCGGATAAAGGGATCCGCCGCGGCGGCTCTGGCGGCTTCAATAACTTGTTCGTCTGTTGCGCCGGGCGAACCGTAACGGATATTATTTTTTATTGTATCGTTAAATAAAATAACTTCCTGCGATACATAAGCCGTATGTTTACGCAGACTTTCCAGCGTTACTTGCGTAATATCCTGTCCGTCGATTAAAATCTGACCTTTATCGGGATCGTAAAACCGGGGCAGAAAATTAATCAATGTCGATTTGCCCGATCCCGAATGGCCGACCAGCGCCACCGTCTGATCCGGTTCGACCGTCAATGATACGTTTTGCAGAACGTCGCGTTCGCCGTCATAGGAGAAAGTAATATTTTTAAATTCAATTTTTCCTTTTGAAACAACCAGTTCTTTGGCGTCCGGCGCGTCTTTTATCGACGGTTCGACGTCCAGCATGGAAAACAGACGCTGCATGCTGGCCACGCCCATCTGCATGCGCATGTGCAGGCTGGCAACGTTTTTCATCGGCTTATAGGCCGCCACGATCGCCAGCAGAAACACCATAAAATTACCGGGGCTCATATTGCCCTGCATAATCTGATAACCGCCGTACCCCAGCGTCGCCGCCATGGCGATTCCGCCGAAAAACTCCATCAGCGGGCTTTGCAGCGCGTGCAGACACGCCATGGAAAAAGACAGCTTGTTCATCTTGACGATCGTATGATCCAGTTCTTCAAATTCCTTATTTTCCGTGCAATAAGACTTAACGATTTTAATGCCCTTGAAACTTTGGGTCAGCAGATTGAAGAAACCTTCGTTTGCTTCCTGATTGCGCTTTGTTTTTTTGCGCATTTTGCGCCCGCATAAAGCGACGGGGTAAATGCCGACCGGAAAAACAAAAAAGACGACGCAGGCCATTTCAAACGACTGAAAAAACATCAAGATAACCAAAAACACGACGGAAGCCGTATCTTTGACAAAAGTTGTCAGGCTGTTCAGGACGGCGTCTTTGACCATTGCGACGTCGGAAGTAAAGCGCGTAATGATTTCACCGGTGGAATGTTCCTGAAAAAAGGCGTTGTCCATACGGATCAGGCGCTTAAAAATATCGCGCTGCATATCGGCGATAACGCGGATTGACAGCTTTGTCATCACGACGGACTGGGAATAACTGAAAACGCCTTTTAAAAAATACAGGACCAGAATTGTCATACCGATCGTCCCCAGCGAAGCGCGATTTTTATCAATAAAGACTTCGTCAAAAATCGGCTTGAGCTGACGTACCAGCAAAGCGTCGAAACTGGCGGCGATCAACATTAAAACAACCGCCAGAATCAGCCAGCGCCACTTTGAAGCGATGTACGTATTCCACACGCGTTTGTACATCAGCATGCTTTCTTTAGTCAACGCCGGCAGATCTTTGTTTTTTTTAATAAATGCCATTTTATCCCCATCTGCAACAATCGGGTTAAAATAGCATTAAACCTTAGATTACGTCAAAGAATTAGTGCGGATAAGCCGCTCTTTTTAATCTGTCGTTGATCGCCAATCCCAGCCCGTTCGTCGGTATGGGCATAACGGCTATTCCCGTATAACGCGGATCGTCCAACAGGCGCATATAAGCGAACAAATGCGCGGCGGCTTCTTTCACGTCGCCCGACGGACTGAGATTCAACGTAGCGTTTTCCGCCTTTCCGAAGGCTAAAAAAGCCTCTCCTTTTTCGGCATGATCGGCGTTCAGCCGGACAGGCAGGCGCGGCGCATAATGCGACAACATCTGCCCCGGCGACCGCGGCGCGTCCGGATTGATTTCGGGACGGCGCAGCGGACGGCCCAGAACGGCTTCGATTTCTTCCACGCCCACACCGCCGGCGCGCAACAAGGCGGGGTCGTCTTCGGACACGTCCAGAATTGTCGATTCCACCCCGACCGCACAGGCGCCGCCGTCTAAAATCAGCGGCACGCGGTCTCCCAGTCCCTGCGCGACATGCAAAGCCGTTGTCGGGCTGACGGTTCCCGATATATTCGCGCTGGGCGCCGCGACGGGACGGCCGAAAGCCGCAATCATCTGACGTGCCGCCGGGTGCGCGGGAAAACGCACGCCGACCGTATCCAGCCCCGCGCTGACCAGATGGGAAATCGGACAGCCGGGCGTTCTTTTCATGACCATTGTCAAAGGCCCCGGCCAGAACTTTTCAGCCAGCACACGCGCACTGTCCGTCAAAACGGCGAACCGTTCCGTCCACGAAAGATCTGCGATATGGGCGATCAAAGGATTAAACTGCGGCCGCCCTTTGGCTTCAAAAATGGACGCGACGGCCAGATCATTGCCCGCGTCCGCCCCCAGACCGTAAACAGTTTCGGTCGGGAAAGCCACCAGCCGCCCTTTATTCAACAACTCCGCAGCCAGAGCGACGCTTTGCGGATTAACCGGTTCGACAGACATTTAATACCACTTCAACCGTTTTAACAAAAAAGCCAGAAAAAGCCCCAGCGCCAGCAAAATCAACGTAGCGATCAAAAAACCGTTTTCGCTGGTCGCCAGAGGAATCCCGCCGACATTCATGCCGAACAATCCCGTAATAAACGTCAGCGGAACAAAAACCGCCGCCAGAACAGACAGCATATACATATTTTCCTGCGTTTGTTCGCGCACGCGGTTGGACAGTTCGTCCATGTTAATCATGGCGCGTTCACGCAGGGAATCGATGTCTTCAATAATGCGCAGCATACGGTTGGCATTTTCACGCAGCTGATAACGGTTTTCGGCGCTCAGCCACGGCATGATCTGACGCGGCAGAACGTCCATCGCGTCGCGCTGCGGATACAAATAACGCCTCATTTCCGTTAAATTACGCCGCGCTTCGGACAACTGCGGCATAAACTCCCCTTCTTCATCTTCAACGTCGTCAATAATCTTGTCTTCCACACTGTCGATAACGACTTCGACGTCCGAAACGACAGCCACAATCTTATCTAAAGTAAAAGAACACAATTCATCAAGCAGTTCGCCGACATTTTTTGCCCCGACGCCCGTATTAAACTCCCGTTCCATCGCCGTTAAAAAATTCATCGGCGTTTCGCGCAGCGTGATCATGCGGTTCGTTTCGCACCAAATGCGCAGAGGAATCATATCGTCGGGTTCTTCGCCGGGATTCAGATTGATCGCGCGCAGGAACAACATCAACTTGTCCCCGAAAGCCACACAACGGGGGCGGTCTTCTTCTTCCTCGGTCAGACTTTCCAGCGCCATGGGATTAATGCCGCTTGTGTTTTCCAAAAACTCCTTTGTCCCTGGCGCCGGCAAATTCAAATGCAGCCACAATACCCCCTGATCCGGCGTCCAGCACGCCGTTTCCTCAATACTTAAATGACGGGCGCCGCCTTCGCCGTCCAGCAGCAAAGAAAACAGCAGCCAGTTATTGTTTTCGGACGAAAACTCTTCGTTTTCAGACATGATTATCCTCCGCCTGTCATTCGTTTCTTTGTATCAAAGATTATCTGAAAATGCACCTGATTTAATCTGTCCGGCCGTAAAAATTTATAACAGCCCCCCTTGCTTTCCGCGGCAGTCCGTGTATGATGAAAACATTCAACAATTCATCAGAAAACGGATTAAATTTATGGACATTCTGTTTAAAAAAAATGAAATTTCAAACGACGCCGCTCTGATTGTCGGAGTATACGAAGACATACTGTTTACAAAGACGGCGAAAAAAATTGACGGCATCTTAAACGGAATGTTGGCCAGGGCCTTAAAAATCGATAATTTCAACGGCCGTTTGGGGGAAACTTACGACTTTATCGCGCTGGGAAACCTGCCTGTCAAACGCCTGTTGTGTGTCGGGCTGGGCAAAAAAGCCGATATGAACGAACTGGCGGCGCAGGCTGTCGGCGCTTATGCGGCAAACGCTTTATTGACCAGCGGCGAAACGGCCGTTGCTTTTGCCGTTGACGATCTGCCGCCCGCTCCTGTCGGGTTCGGGGCAAAAATCGCGTCTTACCGTTTTACGAAACACAAAACTATTTTTAAAAAACCCGTTACCGTTAAGGAATTTTATATTCTCTCGGAACAGGCGCAGGCCGCCCAAAATCAGTACGAACCTTATTTCGCCGTTGCAAAGGGTATTCACACCGCGCGCGATTTGGTCAACGAACCGGCAAACGTCATTACGCCGATCACTTTTGCCAAACGGGCGGAAGAACTGCAAAAATACGGCTTGCAGACAGAAGTATACGACCCGAACCAGCTGCGCGCCAAAGGGCTAAACATGATGCTGGGCGTAGCGCAGGGATCCGTTAATCCGCCCCGTTTAGTCGTCGTTCAGTGGCGCGGCTGCCCGGAGGATAAAAATACGCATGTCGTGCTGGTCGGCAAAGGAGTTACTTTTGATTCCGGCGGATTAAGCCTGAAACCCGCCAAAGGCATGGAAGACATGAAAGAAGATCTGGCCGGCGCGGCAACCGCGTTGGGGACGCTGCAGACGCTGGCCATGCGCAAAGCCAAAGTAAACGCGGCGGCCGTTATGGCCATGGTGGAAAATATGCCTTCGGGAACGGCACAGCGGCCGGGTGATATTGTCAAATCTTTATCCGGTATTACGGTTGAAGTCATCAATACCGACGCCGAAGGCCGACTGGTATTGGGCGACGCCCTCTGGTACGCTCAGGAACGTTTTAATGCGCCGGTCGTTATAGATCTGGCCAGCCTGACCGGAGCAATCGTCGTTGCTTTGGGAACCGAATATGCCGGATTGTTTTCCAATAATGATGATCTGGCCGGACAAATGGAAAAAGCTTCTGCCGACAGCGGGGAAAAAGTCTGGCGCATGCCGATGGACGATTTTTTTGACGACCAGATTGTTTCCGATATCGCCGATATTCGCAACACGGCAACGTCAGGCCGTGCGGGCGGCAGTATTACCGCCGCGGCGTTTTTAAAACGCTTTATTATGCCGCAGACCAAATGGGCGCATCTGGATATTGCCGGCGTCGCTTTAAAAGAAAAGGCTTCCGTTATGGGACCGAAAGGCGGATCCGGCTTCGGCGTTCAGCTGTTAAACAGATTTATCAAAGATAATCTGGAAAAATAAAAAAAAGTGCCCCTTGTTTTAACCTCCGTCTTTCCGACGGGGGTTTTTTATTGCCGATCCGGTTGACGACGGTATGTCATTGATTAACCTTATGTAAAATCTGGATTTCCAGACCTTGTTTTGTTATAATATGTTTCAGGTCGTTTAAATCAACGACTCAGGGCTTCAAACACCCTTTTACGTATAGTCGCAAACGCATATAGCGACTTTAAACGTTTATGCCGATTTCTGTCTTACAGGCGGATCAACCCAGTTAAAAAGTATCATTTTTAAGATCGTCT
>ULQL01003691.1_pt1 | contig 23862 bp, 12 predicted proteins | sample 1954411 | NCBI WGS metagenome assembly ULQL01 (sample SAMEA4835654, study PRJEB28245) | human gut metagenome | biome: gut microbiome; material: fecal sample | place: Denmark | collected 2008 | reverse complement strand
TCAAAATACTGATGCTGGCACCGGCGGTAATGATGGCGGCAATCCGGGCGGTGGCAAGGACGAACCCAATCCTGTTTCTACTACTGGCGAGAATAATAATGGTTTTGTACCTGTACCCGAACGTTCAGGAATATTTGACCTCGACAGACCGGGCGAAAGCGGTACACACGGTCAAGAAGTTGTATCAAACGATGTAGAGCCTTTCCAAAATACAACCCAAGATACAACCACAACTGTAGAGACCGTCGAGCGTAATATTCGTGAGCGCGCCGAAGGCGTTAATGTTGAGAAAACGTTGGACGATAGTTATAAGGACAACAGTCTAAGTGACGCGGATGTTACACGTCGCCAAGAAGAATATAAGCGTAAATTCTACGAACAGAAATCGCAAGAAGAAGAGAAATACGCAAAGGATAATCCGGAATATCCGGAGGATAAATAACACGGAGTCTTGCTCTTTGCGTTAATAGCGTGAGGGGCAAGACTTTTCGCATTTATTCGCACTTATTTTGAAAAAAGAAAGAAGGAAAAACTATGACTATTATAAAAACACATACAGGAAAAATCTATGTTGATACTCGCCGGAAGTTAGAATTTTTGACTGTCGGCGATTACGGAAAAGAAAACAATATTAAGGCTGACTTTTTAGGGCTAAAAAAGGAAATTTGTGGCGTGGAAAACACTCCCGTTGATTTGCAAAAGAAATGGGTCGCAACTATCAGCTCACAAAAGGGCTGTCCGATGAATTGTCAGTTTTGTGATTGCCCGAAATTCGGATTTTTCGGCAATGCGACAGTTGAAGAGTTGGAATTTCAGATAAGAACTATTTTGGAAAATGAAAACATTGACAATACAGAACGCTTTAATGTTCACTTTGCTCGAATGGGAGAACCCACTTTTAATAGGAATGTTATTTACTTTACGACATTTGAACTTGATAAAATCGTAAATTCATATATAACAGCAGATACAATTCACCCTGTTGTTTCTACTATGTTACCAAAACACAATAAAAATTTGGAAGAGTTTTTACTGTGCTGGTGCCATATAAAGAACGAACTTCGTAATGGTGAAGCGGGGTTGCAGTTAAGCATCAACAGTACAGATAACGAACAGCGTAATAAACAGTTCAACAATATGAGCCTTTCATTGGAGGAAATTTCAGAGTTGTCAAAGAAATTACCGATGCCTGTCGGACGAAAATATACTCTAAATTTTGCTGTCACTAACGATACAATTCTTGATGCAAAAAGACTTACTGAACTTTTCGATAAAGATAAATTTATTGTCAAAATAACACCGATTCACGAAACAAAATCGGCGATTGAAAACGGCTTTGATGTCGGCGATACATATACAGATTACGATGTGTATAAGAAGTTTGAAAGCCCTTTGTTAGAATACGGCTGGGATGTTATTGTTTTCGTTCCAAGTAAAGAAGAGGACGAGGACAGAATAACTTGTGGTAACGCTCTGATTTCAACTGTATCTAAACAGTAAAACACATACATAAAACGCATATATCAAATACGGCAAAAACCAGACAATACGCCGTAAATTCTTTGAGAAAGGAGGAATGATATATGGTTGAAAATAAAAATAACGGTAATAACGGTAAGAACGAACTTGACAGTTCAAAAAGCCTTAACAACTCAAGCAATTCAAAACAGTCTAATCAGTCTAATAATTCCGATTCACTTAACTCAGACGGCTTTAACAATCCGAATGGCAACGAAGATTTCGGTAATGATTTACAGGCTCAAAACAAGCCTATAAATAACGGAAATAGCAGTAAAGAAGGAAACGGAGAAAACAAGGCTCTTGAAGACGGTTTTGACGGTAACGCTTCTCAGACTGCACAAACCGCTAAAGACGCCAAAACCGCAGAAGACAATGCCAAAGACGCCAAAGATACAGCAAAAGACGCTGCGTCAGAAGCAAGCGATGCAGCCGGTACGGCGGGTAAGGGCAAAGTTATGACCGCTTTTAATGTGACGGACAATCTCAAGGCTTCGGCACAGGAGGCGGAAGCTCAAGATGCGGAACAAAGCATGAAGGACGTAGCCAAGGATACTGTTAAGGCAGCTCCTAAGGTTGCGGCGGATGCGGCTTCGGGAAACGTCCCCGGCATTGTAGCCGATGCCGTTGATTATGCGTCGAAAACACTTCCAAAGCTGGTAAAGATACTTCCGGTGTTGCTTCTGTGTGTATTGCTTATCGGTGCATCTATATTCAGTATGGTCGGGATGTTGCCGTCAGTTATGTACGGAGGTCTTGAAGAAAAAGTTGAGGAACGACAAATCAACAAGGCTCAAAATGTTATCGAAGAGGAATATGAAAAAAGAATATCCGCTGTTGTAAGCGACATTATTAAACAAACTAAAAACGAGGCGGAAATCGGTACTTTTTCGGCGTGGAAACGTATTGTTGCCGGAAAGAACGATAACTACACCGTTACTGTTCAGCGTAAGAATGAAACAGACGCTGTTATTACCGTTAAAAACAACAAGACTTCTACCGGACTTAAAATAACCGTTAATCAAATTTACTTGACGGATTATTCTCCGTTAAAAGCCGATAAGGTAGCTTTGATAAATTCTTACGCTTATAAAGACGCATATAAAGACACTAAAGAATATCTGTCGGGTGAAGCTGTACCCGACGAAACACTCTTTGAGACAACAAGCAATACCAAATGGAGAAGCAAAGACACTTCAGGGCTAAAAAAATGGCTTGAAGATAATATGAACAGTCTTGTTACATACAGTGTAAGCGAAGAGGCTCAGGTAACGGAAGACGGGTTTACGTATAGACAGCTTACGTACTCTGTAAACGGTATCTTTACCGAAGACGATATTTATGCGGCTTATGGCTTCTCAGATGCTCAAAAAGAACAGCTTAAATCATTGAATTTTGCCGGAAATATGTACCTCGCCGCGTGTGATGACACATCTCCGGAAGGCACGGAGAAATTATCATCATCCAACATATACCCGAAGCTTGACGTTTACACAAACCTTGTAGGCGGTAACGACAACATTATCTGGTCTATGCTTCCGTCAGATTATAAACACTTGATTGCCGATAACGATGAAACAGGCACGGCAACAATTATTCGTGAGTTTATAACCGCTGCAAAAAATCAAGTTGGTTTTGTTGCCGGAGAAAACAACAACAATCCCTACAGCGAATGGAACAACACTAACAGTGCCTACTGGAACGCTGCGTTCCTAAGCTATTGTGCGAACACGGTGGATTCGGTTCTTAATACCGGCACGAAACTGCTTGACAATGTTATACCGAACACAGGCAGCGTCGATTACATGACAGGCTTCTTGTTTAACAACAACTATGTGTGGCATTACAAAAATGATAATTATGTACCCCAAATGGGCGATATTGTAGTTTTGTATGCTCCACAGCAGACTATAAACGCGGATGGTAGCATAACTACTGTTGATACTCCGACAGTGGCGGAAACGTGTCCGGAACTTAACATCTCAGATACAGAACTCAGAGCAACCGCTCTGGGCCTCGTAGAAACGGTTTCGGGCGGAACTGTAACATTTATATGCGGTGATACGGCAAATCACGCTGTGGAACGTCTGGCTCTTGATTTGAGCGATTATAAGATAGTGGCTTATGTTACTCCCGATTACGGTAGCATTACAAACGGTACTGACGACTCGCTCATATACGACGGCGAGGTTTTTGATAAGGGTTCTTTTCTTTTCCCCGTTAAAGGAACAGTAACCGTTTCGGCTCTGTATCCTTTGTATCCGAGCGGTACGCCACATTCGGGACTTGACCTTGCTTGTCCTATCAATACGCCTATCGTTGCGGCAAATTCCGGTACTGTTGTAAAGATAGACAACGCTTGCAAAACTACTTACGGTAAGTTTATTAAGATACAATCAGATACACCATCAGGTACAGTTTACTGTATATATGCTCATCTTAATCAAATATGTGTGAAAGAAGGCGATACCGTTTCCGCAGGAAGTGTTATTGCTCTCTCAGGTAATACGGGTAACACTACAGGCCCACATCTTCATTTCGGTGTAAAAAACAGTGCCGGAATTAACGTTAATCCTGTTCCTTATCTGGCTAAAAGCTCGGATATTCGTCTTCATGCAACTATTGTCAATTAACAAGAAAGAAAAGAGGTGTTTTTATGACAGAACAAGAAAATCTTTCACCTGCATATGTTATACCACGTAATTACGAAGATAGCTTTATTACCGCTGGCGGACTTTCGTTCAGAAGTATTGGCGAGGGTGTCCTGCTCGCAGCTTTAACAATTCCTATCTTTATTTTCTTGCCTATCAGATTGCTTTACAGAGCTATTCTTATAGCTGTATTCGGCGGTGCGTTGTTTGCTTTCGGCGTTATAGGTATTAAACACTGCTATCTTTCCGAGTTTATAACGAAATTCTTTAAGTTTAAAAAAAGCTGCCACGTTGTCGAAAGAGACGATAGTCACGTTTTTGACGACCTGATAGCCGAAACTGAAGATGCGGAAACACAAAATGATAGCATAGAAGAAGTCGTCGAGTCGGAAACAGTAGAGACGGATGTTCTTGATTCGGATTCGTCGATTTCCGAGAAAGAAACCAAAAAGAAGTCCAAAAAGGGCAAAAAATCGAAAAAATAAGTCATATATAAAAAAAGAAAGGAGGTGCTTTTCATGAAAAAACCCGAAACTTCAACTGAAAGAAAAAACGAAAGTGATAAGAGAGGTTTTAAAGAGTTCTGGGCTAACAAATCTACACGATGGGCGTTTTGGGCGTTTATCGCTGTTGTTCTTGTAACTATCGGTGTTTTCATTCTTAATTCAACAGTCAATATTTGATTTGTCAGTTGTCAAGGCTCCTTACTTACAGTTTTGTTTTTTTAAGACTAAAGACGCTGTGCTTTTGCATGGCGTCTTTTGTTTTGTGCATTTGTTCATAAATTAAATTCAAACAAATTCAAACAAAAGGGCAAATTTGTAAAAAAACTTTTCATATATAGGTGTAAGCAAACAATCACCGCAGTAATTACTTACAATAATTACTGCGGCATTAAACAAGAAATTACTTCTTGGTTATTTCTTTACAGCAAGCGACAATCATCAATATTGACGCCATCAAACTTGCATTGGTGGTTAATATTTTAACCAATTCACAAAACTGTGAATAAACATCCATAGAAGCACCTCCTTTATTTTAGATTTAGAAACAAAGTTTCCTTCTTCATTAAAACCTTGTTAACGTAAATCAAAAAAAGAGGTTAATTTCTTGCTTCGTTGATTTTAGTACAGTCTGTAATTCCTTGCAAGATTGTTTGCTTACATCTACATTTATAAGTATGAGTAAAAGCAAAAGTCAAATTCAAACAAAAGGGCAAATTTCTTTGATTTTCGGTCATATATAAATGAAAGGAGAGCCTCAGAAAAAACAAAAACCGTGTGAAGATAAAGAGTAAATCTCTATTTTATGTATGCTTTGTCTTGACACAAAATCAAAAATAACTATAATATATCTGAGGTGGTAAAAAACTATGAAAAAATTTAACTTAAAAGAAGCGGTCAAAAACCTTAACGAAAAGCTTAAAAACGACAAGAAGTTTAAAGCTCGTTTTGCTACTCTTACCGTAGCGGGAGTAATCGTTATAGCAACTGCGATAACCGTTCCTACGGTTGTGCATAACAACAAAATCAAAGCGGAAGAAAATACTACGAATGTTGCCGTGCAGGCTGAACCGGAAACCGAGACTACAACATTGCCCGACGGCGTTGAAACTACCGTCGATGCGGAAGGTCACGTTGTACCCGTAACCGACGAAAGCGGTAACTTTGTTTATACTACTGCTACGCCGGAAACAACCATAGCTGCTATTGATAATACAGCAGTCGAAAACAATAACGCAAATAATGATAACGCCGGAGGCAACAAGGGCAGCTCAGGCAATACAGGCAGCTCAAACAATAAAAGCACGGGCGGCAAGAAAAACACAGGTGGCAATAAAAACACAGGCAGTAATAAAACAAACAGCGGTAACAAAGGCAATTCAGGCAATAAGGGCAACTCCGGTGGCTCAAATAGCAGCGGCGGCAGTCAGCAACAGGGTACTCGTCCTGTGACCGAAGCCGATGTCAAGGCTATTGTTGAAGAAGCTAAAGCTTATGCAAGAAATAAATACGGCTTTGTTATAGACTCGTCTTTAACCGAGGTCGGCACTTCTTGGGGTCCGGAGTTAGGCATAACCAAAGAGTTCGAACCCGGAGACGACAAGCTATATGCTAAATGGTTACATGACAGGATTGATAGTACGTATAAGAGACTAAAAGCTAATTTTACCGATGAAGAATGGGAGAAAATGCTAAAAGAGCATCCGGAAGGTCTTAGTCTTAACATCTTCTATAAGTATCGTCCTAACGACAGCGCGGAACCGTATTACGTTTATGTTGTTTTTTGATTTTTTGTAGAAAATACTTGCTTTTTACAGGAAATAAAGTATAATAAAGTAAAGTGTTATCCGCACTCAGCGATAGCACTCCTCACGAAGATAAGGTCCTCTTTTTGGAGGACTTTATTTTTTTAAAATTAAGTTGTGCTAAAATATTTTTGAAAAAAAGCTGACATTGACACGTGAAAAAAATCGTGAAAAAAAGTTGACATTGACTTTAAAGAAATCCATATGTTATAATAAGTACAACAAAAAGTGCGAAAAAACAATCAAATAACGAACATCAGACCGTTTCCCTATGGGAAGCGGTTTTTTTGTGCCTTTTTTTACATCGAATTTTCGTAAAAAGGGCAAATATGAAAAAAACCTTTTCATATATAGGTGCAAGCAAAAATCAAATTTTCAAATAAGAGGAGGTATCAATATGCTCTTTGTTCCGAACTTTCCGAATTACGGTACGGGCTTTTCGTAGCACCGCAGCACATATGCAAAAATGCAAAAAATATTACTGTAAGTGTTTAAAAAACAAAATTTATACGAAAGGAGAAATCCAACCATGAACACTACAAGTATTCATTCAAACAACCGAAAACAGACAAAAATCGTAAGAATCGTGTCCGTCTTTCTTGCCGTGCTGATGATGTTGTCGGTAATACCGCTGACTTCATCGGCTATAAGCGATGGAGAAACCGTAAGAGTTACCGGCAGAAACGACTGGATAAGCGGCTTTTATTATGACTTTACTTCACATAAAGAGTTAGGCTTGGGCGGTAAACACGGTCAGCATCAAAGACTTAAAGCCAACGGGCAGGTTGCCTATTGCGTTGAGCCGGGCGTACAGGTGCAGGAAGGTAATAAAACAGCAAGTTCAGTTATTAAAGGCTTGTCACATAACCAAGAGCAGCTTATTAAATACGCCTTTATCTACGGATATAACGGTACTTCGCGATACGGATACGCAAGTGATGTTGAAGAGGTTGCTACACAGGCTATTATGTGGGCTATTGTTAAAGGTCTGTTTAACACCGATAAAACTGAAACGTTCCTCAACTGTGCTTTCGGAGGCAAGACAAGCTCCGCAAACAGAGATGCTTGTAAAGCCGTATATTACAAGATAGAAGCTCAGATATTGAGTCATGAAACAACACCGAAATTTGCAACATTCAAAAAAGAATGGGCTTATGGCAATACCATAACTCTCGATTACAACCCGAACACGGGCAGATACGAAAAGAGTATATTTGACGATAACCACGTTGTATCTGGATATACGTTTAGCATGCCGGGCGTTGAGTTTGAGGTTGTTGGTAACTGGCTTAACATATTCACAACAAATGAGTTTGACGGTTCGGAAGTAGTTACAGGCGAAAGGACCAACAACTCGTTTTCAAATCCGTTGCCTCAGCTTACGGCTATGTACTGCGTTGGTCCGGGTCAGACTACGGCAACGGCAGTATCAAGAAACGACCCTGTTAATGCGTATTTCTCTCTCAAAACAGAGGGTAGAGGAAAAATACAGATAAACAAACATGCCGAACAAGGCGATAGTCAGGGAATGGTATTCAATATAAGCGGTAACGGCATCAACATGGACGTAACGATAAACAGCGGAAACGGATATGACGGATATGTTGTTGTAGACGATTTGCGCCCCGGTACATACACAGTTACAGAAAAGGCAACGGGCGAAAAGTATTATGTAGAACCTGATTATCAGTATACAACCGTTACGCCGAACAACACTTCAAATGTTTGGTTTTCAAACAACCTTAAACGCGGCAACATTGAAGTCAGAAAGAATGCTGAAGACGGTATTAAGTCAGGATACCAATTTAACATATCCGGTACAGCAATTGACGGCGAAACAATAAACGAAACAATCACTACAAACGCTGAGGGCGTTGCTACCAAAGAAGGCTTACCTATAGGTACATACACGGTAAAAGAACTTAACTGTCCTTCCTATATGGTAGTGCCGTCAGACCAGACTGTTACCGTTAAATATAACGAAACCTCTTCCGTAACCTTTGACAACAAATACAAACGCGGAGATTTGGTTCTTTCAAAAACGGACGCGGAAACAGGCGATATAATACTTGCTGATGATGCCGTATTTGCAGTAAGCGAATATAACAAAAACACAAACGAATATGATTTCGTGTGCAACTTGTCTCATTCGTCTACACTTGACAACGACAGATACGGTTGTACCGACGGTTATTATGTCAACAAATTGCCCGTAACGGAAAAGAATGACGGAAAGTACAGAGTAACCGAAAAAACAGCTCCTACCGGATATGTTACAGACGGTAGGTCTTATGACGTTGTAATATCAAATGACGGCGATGTTATTAAGGTAAACGACGGTACTGTAGTTAACAAAATTCAGAGAGCGCAGATTAACCTTACTAAAACCGATAAAGAAACCAACAAAGCTCTTAGCAATGCTGTTTTTGATATATATGCAAGAGAAGACATAATTGCTAACGGTGTTACAATGTTTAAAGCCGGAACAAAAGTCGGTACATTAACGACCGGCGAAAACGGGAAAGCTCTTTCAAATGCGCTTTATCTCGGTGAATATTATCTCAAGGAAGTCAATGTTCCTACGGGATATGTCCTTAACAAAGACAATCACAATGTTTCATTGAAATACGACGGGCAGAAAGCTGAAGTATACATTCAATCGGAAACAGTTTCAAATATGCCGCAGAAAGGCATTATTGAAATTTCAAAGATTGATGCTGAAACCGACCGCCCGATTATAAAAGGTGCTGTATACGGTGTTTACGCAAGCACTGACATAGTTGTAAACGGCGATGTTAAGTACAAGAAAGACCAGCTCGTAGATAAAGTCTCTACAGATAACGGTAAAGGTGACAGCAAGAAATTGTATCTCGGAACATATTATGTCAAAGAATTGACGGCTCCGGAAGGATACAACAAGAAGAACAACGTATACTATGTTCCCCTGATGTATCAAGGTCAGGATGTAAGCATCTTTACGTTTAAAGTTACCGACAAAGACGTATCTCAGAAGGGCAGAATAACAGTAACTAAGACCGATTCGGAAACGAATAAAACTGTCAAAGACCTTACCACAGAATTTGAAGTATATGCTAAATCCGATATAATTGTAAACGGTGAGATTTTATATAGTGCCGGTCAACTTGTAACAACAATAATGACTAAAGACGGTGTGGCTTCAACGGAAAATCTTCCTCTCGGTGATTATTTCGTTAAGGAAAAGACAGCTCCCGTCGGTTATTCCGTTAACACAGAAAGACATGATGTAAGCCTTACGTATGATGCGGAAAAGGAAACTGTATATGCAGAAACCACAGTCTCTAATGCGCCGCAGAAAGCTACAATAACAGTTCTTAAAGCAGATAAGGAAACGAATATCCCTGTAGAAAACGCCGTCTATGTTATTAAGGCTGCCGATACTATTAAGGTAAATGGAAAGACCGTATACAGAAAGGGCGAGAAGGTAGCCGAATTGACTACCGACAAAAACGGTAAAGCCACAAGCGAACCTCTGTATATAGGACAGTATATTGTTACCGAGAAATCAGCTCCAAAGCCTTACGTAAGGGACAAGAACAGCTATACGGTTGATATTACGCCCGTGGACCAGAACATTACTCTGTATAACAAGAATTGTGAAGTCACCAACCTTGCACAAAAAGCTACTATTAAGCTTACAAAAACCGACAAGGAAACAAACAAAGCTTTGAAGGGTGCAACTTTCAATATTGTTGCAGTAGATGATATAACAGTTAACGGTGATGTTAAATATCACAAGAACGACATAGTAACGTCGTTTACCACCGATGAAAACGGTGTTGCAATATCACCCGAACTCTATCTCGGTTCATACAAACTTATTGAAACAACTGCTCCTAACGGATACGTATTAAATACGGATGAAGTATTGGCAAACCTTGAATATCAAGGTCAGGAAGTCGAAGTGTTCCAGAACAGCTACACAGCGCAGAATGCTCCGCAGAAAGCCAACATTGAAATTACCAAATCCGATGTTGAAACCGAAAAACCGATTAAAGGTGCTGTATACGATATATTCGCTGCGGAAGACGTAGTTGTTAACGGCGAAGTTAAATATACCAAAGACCAATTGGTCGATACCGTAACTACCGACGAAAACGGTAAAGCGGTTACAAAATATCTTTATCTCGGCAACTATTATATTGTTGAAAAAACCGCGCCTTACGGTTATGTTATTAACAATACCAAGCAGAATATATCATTGACATACAAGGGTCAGAATGTAGTTACATTTACCGACTATGCAAGCTTTGAGAACGTCGCTCAAAAGGGTGTTATCGAAGTACGCAAGTCAGGCGAAGTGTTAAGCAGCGTTGAAAAGAATGAAGATAAGAACGGTAAAATATACACTCCCGTATATGCCGTAAAAGGTCTCAAGAACGCCGTATATGACATTATTGCTAACGAAGATATTTATACTTCTGACGGTACAAAACGTGCTTCTGAGGGCGAAATTGTCGATACTGTGAAGACAAATAGTGAAGGTGTTGCAAAGAGCAAAGAACTTTATCTCGGCTCATATAAAATCGTTGAAAAAACAGCACCTTACGGTATGACCCTTAACAATATTCCGCAGTATGTTACACTCTCGTATGCAGGACAGAACGAAAGCATTGTATCTGACTCCGTATCGTTTACGAACGAAAGACAGAAGGCTACCGTTACAGTTGACAAGCTTCTTGAAAAAGATGACCTTTACAACATAGGTAACGCAGACGAAATAACAAATGTTAAGTTTGGCCTCTATGCTAACGAGAATATTCTTGCCGACGATAACACGGTTCTTCCGAAAGACGGACTTATAGAAATCGCTTCGGCAGACAAAGACGGACATATAATATTTAACAGCGATATTCCTCTTGGTAAATACTATGTCAAAGAAGTATCGACAGACAAGCATTATATACCGTCCGATGTTAAATATCCTGTAGAGTTCAATTATGCCGGCCAATCCGTTCTTGCCGTTACCGTAACAGCCAATGACGGTAATGCCGTGGAAAACGATATTATTCGCGGCAAGATATTGGGACATAAGGTGGACGATGACGGCAATTCCGTCGCAAACGCTACAATGGGATTGTTCTCAACAACCACAACCGAATTTACTAAGGACACGGCGTATCTTGTAAGCAAGACCGATGAAAACGGTGCATTTGTGTTTGATAATGTTCCTTATGGAGACTATATCGTAAGAGAAATTGAAGCTCCTGAGGGCTTCGTATTAAGCGAAAAGTCTACCCCGGTATCTGTTACGGATAATGCTCAAACTGTCGAAATCAAAGTTCTGAACAGCATTATAACCGGAAATGTAACCGTTACAAAGGTTGATAAAGAATATAAGGATAAAAACATTGCCGGCGCGGTATTTGACATATACCTCGACGTAAACGCCAACGAAACTTATGATGAGGGTGTCGATACGTATTACGGAACAATGACAGATAATCACGACGGCACATACATAGCCGAAGGGTTGCGTTATAACGGATATTTCCTTCACGAAAAAACAGCCCCTGAAGGTTTTGTGGCGGACGACGAATATTATTATTTTGAAATAAGAAATAATAACGAGACTGTTACTGTTTCAAATAATGACGAAAATACGTTCGAAGACCGTCCTATAATCGGTACTGTTGAAATTACAAAGACCGATGTAGCTACAGGTGCTCTTATTCCGAACGCAGGTTTCAGAATTTACGACGCCGATGGCAATGTCGTCGCCGAAGGGTATACCGATGAAAACGGTGTAGCAACATTCTCATTAAGATATGGTAAATACACGTATCAAGAGTTTGATGCTGCTCCCGGTTATATTCTTGATGAAACGCCGCATGAGTTTGAGATTAAAGAAGACGGCGAAATCGTTAAAGCTGATATGACTAATGAGGCAATACCAGCCGTTGAAATACCTCAAACCGGTACGGCCGGAAAAGCAATCGGTGCTTTCACAGGACTTTCAGCTCTTAGCGTTATCGGAGTTTATTTTGTTAAAAAGAAAAAGTCCGAAGCGTAAGTAAGTGAAAGCGGTATTCAAAACAAATCAAAAGTTAAGAAGGTCAATGCCGGTTGGCGTTGGCTTTCTTTTTTGCAAAAAGGGCAAATTTGCAGAAAAATATTCCATATATTGTTGTAATAACATGATTTTTTAGGCGGTGATAAAATTGAAAAAAAACAACAAGGTAATGAGCTTTGAAGACGTTATCGGGAACGTCGAAATCAAAGACAACGTTATTATAACGCCGGATAAGAGGTATGTAACAATCGTTGAAATTGCCCCTATTAACTTCGACTACAAGACGGCGTTGGATAAGGAAAAAATAATTGATGGCTTTGCTCAGCTGACTAAAATAGGCCCGGTAACGATGCAGATAAAAAGTCTTTCGCGCCGTGCTGACGTAAACAAGTATATAAACGTTTTGAATCACGACTTTGCTCTCGAAAAAGACTCTCATTTAAAGCCATATCAAGATGATTATATGCGGCTTATAAAACGCTTGGGAGTTTATTCGGGTTTATCTCGTCGCTTTTTCATAGTTCTTGAAGCCTGCGGCAATGACACAGAAAAAATAAAAAGCTTTGATGACGCTGTTTATTATCTTGACAAGGCTAAACAAACCATAAGGCGTTTTATTCGCAACTGCGGAAATGCTGTTATTCGACACGGTGACGAAAAGAACTTCCTGATTAACACACTTTATGAGTTTGCCAACAAAAACAAAACAATATACGACCTTAAAGAACGCAAACAAGCGTTCTACGATGAAGCAAAGCGCATTACGGATAATGACGAAGAACTGCTTGATAACTTTGATGTTCCCGTTTCTACGCTTGTTTCACCTGAGAAAATAGAGTTTTACAGCGAATATTGTGTTGTGGACGGGACGTATTATTCGTTCCTGTACATTCCCTCTAAGGAGTACCCAAGCAGAATTTCTTACGCTTGGCTTACAGGGATAATATGCGGCGCAGAAGGTATAGATGTTGATATTTTTGTCGATAAAAAAGACTCTAAATCAATGAAGAATAAATTGCGCACCAAGATACGTATTAACAAGGCTCGGATGAATACTATGAAAAACACCGAGGGCGAAAACTATGAGGAAATCGGCAAATCTATTCAGTCGAGCGCATACATAAGAAACAGATTAAACAGCGGCGAGGACTTTTTTTATGTCACAACGATGTTCACTCTTTCCGCTTCTTCTTTAGAAGAGCTGTATGAAAAAAATTCAGCTGTTAAAGATATGTTCGGAGCCATTGATGTTGACTTGAATGAGTGCGAATACAAAATTAAAGAAGCTTTTTCTTCTTACATGCCGCTTAATACTCTTGACCCATACATATACAGTAAGGGCAAGAGGAACATGACAACATCGGGACTTAGTGCCTTCTATCCATTTAATTCGTTTGAGGTATCCGACACAGACGGAATTCTTCTCGGTATCAGCGATAACAAAACTATGCTCGTGATTGATAACTTCGACACTTCTAAGTATTCAAACGCTAACATAACTCTTTTGGGTACATCCGGTGTAGGAAAAACATTTACCTTACAGACGATGTGTCTTCGTTTTAGGCTTAAAGGCGTACAAACTTTTGTTATTGCCCCGATTAAGGGCGACGAATATGAACGAGGTTGTAAAGAAGTTAATGGTGAATTTCTTACTATTTCTTCGGGTTCAAAAACACGAATAAACATTATGGAAATTCGACCAAGCGCAGATGAAAACGCAAAGAAATTGGGTTATTCATCTAAAAGAGAAAGACAATCAATCCTCAGTAGCAAAATCGACTCTTTGCTTACCTTCTTCTCGTTGGCGATAGGCGATATGTCAGGAGAGGAGAGAACCTTTCTTGACGACGCTATCTTAAAGACATATTTGCTTAAAGGTATTACAAAAGATAACAGCTCTCTTATAGATACAACAAAAACTGTTGTAGACGAACAGGGAAATCCCGTTTCAAATGTAGTATATAAAGAAATGCCGATTTTGGAGGATTTATATAATGTGCTTTCTCAACAAAAGGGTACAGAGCGACTTGCAAATATCTTGTTGAGATTTGTTACAGGTTCGGCAAGTGCTTTTAACGGTCAAACAAATGTTGACCTCAGTAATAAATATATCATATTTGACCTTAACGATTTGTCAGACGAGTTAAAGCCTTTGGGTATGTTTGTTGCTCTTGAGTTTATTATGGATACTGTTAGGCAAGATAAGACACAGAAAAAGGTTGTCGCAATAGACGAGGCTTGGATGTTGCTCAACAAAAATCCTCTCGCAGCCGAATTTGTCGTTACTGTATTTAAGACTATTCGTGGTATGGGTGGTTCAGGTATAGCGGCAACACAGGATATTGAGGACTTCTTTGCTCTTGAAGGTGGTAAATACGGTAAAGCTGTATTAAACAACAGCCGTATTAAAATGATACTTCGTCTTGATGATGATGAAGCAAAAATCGTTAAAGAACATTTCAACCTTACACACAACGAACTGAAAACAACAACAAACTTTTCAAGAGGTCAAGTGTTAGTTAAAGCAAATGAAAACACTTTCACGGTTAATATCAAAGACTCAAGAAAGGAAACTCTACTTATAACATCTGACCAGAAACTTCTTCGTAAACTTGCTAACGGCGAAACGATTACACAAGATGACTTGGCTGCGTAAAATAATTGCGGAAAATGAAAAAAAGTTGACATTGACACGTGAAAAAAATCGTGAAAAAAAGACGACATTGATTTTTCAAACACAGCCTGTTATAATAAATATAACAAAAAGTGCGAAAACAATATGAAACCGTTTCCCATTTCGGGAAGCGGTTTTTTATGTCATTTTTTACATCGGATTTTCGTAAAAAGGGCAAATTTTCTCGTGATTTCGTCATATATATTCGAAAGGAGAAACTTTTTATGGAGACCAAAAAAAGAAAAAAAGTTATGGTTGCATGTTGTATTTGCTGTGGGCTGGTTGCTTTAATAACAATAGGGGCAGCTGTTACAAAGCAAAACAAAAGTAAATGTAAAGCCGACGAAACGCTTGGCAGCGAAGTTCTTTCTTCTTGTAGTTCCTCTTGTAGTGATACTACGAACGAAACGGAGATTACTTCTGAATCCATAACAGAGGCAGTAAATGTCCGAATACAGGATACACTAAAAGACACTTCTTCGAATAATGAGACAAGCGAAAAAGAGAGTTGCCCCAACAATATTTCGAAGATGAAAACAACAACAGTCAAAACAGAAAAAACAGAAAAAGCAGAAAAAACAACAGCATCAAACGCTTCTGTTACTACTGCTGCGACAACAAAAAGGCATATTCCTTGCGGGTCAAATCAAGATATAAACCCGGAACAGCTTAAAGCAGAGGCAAACAAGCATCTTGGGTCATTTAACAACGTGGAAGTGTCTTCGACACTCAACAAGAACAACTCATGCTGGACGTTGACTGTTAATTCATTTAATAATCAGAAGGTCTTACAAGACATAAAGGAATGTGCAGAAATCGAATATAATGAGTGCGTTAATGCCGGATATTTGAATAGAGGCGCACCGATAAAAATGTATGTCGATTATGAAGCCAAGGCGAGAGATGACCTTGGTCCGGGAGTGTGTTACTACACTTTTTATATTTTCTATTTGTAATAAGTTAATAAGTTAATTGCCGTATCTACTACGGTTTGTGCTTAGCAGTTATATGTTAAGAAGTTGCTCGTAAACAATGGTTAATGGAGAAAATGTGTATTTGTGTTGGTGCTTTTTGGCTTTACCAAAAATTACCAACAAGAAAAATACTCGTTTTCTCTTTTTTTATTTTCTTGGTGAGTTATCATTATATTTTACACGCTAAAAAGTATAGTCACCAAACATCCAAGAAAGGAGGGAAATGTTTTGGTTATAACAACGATAGAGACGTTCATAACATTTGCGCTGTTGCAACAGCTACAGTGCCGTCCGCCGTGAGCCGACGGCTATGCAACATAAATGAACAGTATTATATTAACCAAAAAAAGAAGAAGGAGGTAAAAAATATGGTTAATAAAAAGCAGAAAGTTTTTGCAAGAGTTCTTTGTTCGATACTCTCTGTGCTTATCATACTTGGGTCGTTTTCTTTGTCTGCTTTTGCGGCGAATGTAAACAACAAATACACTATCAAACAGTCGCCTACTCATTATAAATACATAAAGTATTGGGGCGACGACGGGTCTGTAGCATCTCCGTCTCAAAGAGGTTGGGAAACGTTTTACAAAAGAACGGTTACGGCAACAGGCGAGGCGGCTTACTGTTTGGAGTTTGGCAAAGATTTTGCCAATGGTACATCTACAGACGCCGTAGACCTTGTTGATACAGCCGCTTGGCAGAACGCAAGTAACACGGCCAAAAGAGGCGTTGTCTTAGCCTCTATATATGGTTATCCAAACTCTTATTCAGAATACGGAGATGCAGGTTACTATGCAACTCAGGTAATTATTTGGGAATACATGCTTGGTTATAGAACAAGTGCTTCTTCGGATATTTACGCCGGAATTACCGGTGGATATGATGAAAACAATAAGTGCTGTCGTTTCATTTTGAGCATGCAGACAAAAGGATACTCAGATATTCTTGAGGCATATCGAGGCATATTAACCAAAATGTCTAAGCATACGGTAAAGCCGAATTTGGGTGACTCTTTGAATTTAAAACTTGATTATGATGCGGCTACCGGTAAATACACAAAGACGTTTACAGATACGAACGGCATTTTATCCGAGTTTAATATTACAAGCACGGATGGGTTGTCAGTTTATAAAAACGGAAACGTTATAACTATAACTTCAGATGCTCCGATAAACAGAAAAAGCCTTAAACATATCGAAATGATGAAAAATCTGACCGATTGTCACGGCGGCGTGGCTTTGTATGCTACCGCTAATCCTGAACTTCAGACTTTGATTTGCGGTTCAATACCCGACCCGCAAGTAGTGATGTTCAACGTTTATACGGATACAAGTGCGTTAAAGATAACGAAACATTCCGATGATTCGAACGTAAACAATGTCGAATTTAATGTTCGTTGCGATGCCACGGGATTCAGTCAAAACGTAAAAACCAACGCAAGCGGTGTAGCTGAAGTGAATAATCTTCCTGTTGGCTATGAGTACACCATTACCGAAATTACACAGAACAACTACATACCCGTAGCTCCACAGAAAGTTACTTTGTCTTTCAATACAATTCCGAACGTCCATTTTTATAACGTTACTAAAAAAGGTTCTGTGACGGTTAATAAGGCGGACGCTGAAACCGGCAGAAAGCTCAGTGGGGCAGAGTTTGTGATTTGTAAGGGAACGTCTTGGGACTGGGATAATCTTGTGTGGAATGACACTTTGAACGACGATTATTTTGTAACAGACGAGAACGGAACATTTACAGCAAACAATCTCCCGGCAGGCGATTATATTTTGAGAGAAGGTCAAGCACCGGACGGATATATGCTCGATGAAGAATTATATCCGTTTACTATCGCCGACCAAAATTCAAACATAACGCTTGATTTGGTTAATAAGCCGAAAGAAATTCCCTTTGACGTTGATGTTGAAATCAATAAGGAAAATGAGGTTGGCAATAAGCTTAAAGGTGCCGAATTTTCTGTTTACAAAGCCACATCTTCGTTTGAAATATCAGACGAAACACCTGTCTTTACGGGCATATCCAAAGACGACGGAACGTTGAAGATAGAAAATCTTGCCCCCGGCTACTTTGTTATTAAAGAAACAAAAGCCCCGGACAGATGTGCTCTCCCTGCAAATGAAATTGTTGCTTGTCTGACAGTACAGCTCAACAAAGAAGGTACTGCGTATGAAGCAAAGTTCGTTCAGCTTTCGGATTGCTCTTCGGCTAACGGCAATGTGCTTACGGTCGTTGACAATCGTATAGGTGTAACTCTTCGCAAGGTTGACGCCGATACAAATGAGGCTCTGCGCGGTGTCGAGTTTGAAGTTAAATCTTCTGACGACGACAAATTCACAACAATTACAGACAAGAACGGAATAGCTGTTGTTAAAGGATTAAAAGCCAACACAACCTATACGTATCAAGAAACAAAAGCTCCAAACGGATATTATCTTGACGATACAGTGTATTCGTTTACTACAGATACATACGGAAACATTGATGTATCAAACAATGTTAACGAATCAACAGGGTATCCGGAAATCGTTGTCAAAAACAGCGAGACTGTTTTCACAATAAAGAAAGTAGACGAAAACGATAATCCTCTTTCAAATGCAATGTTTGACTTGTACAACAAAGAAAACATATGTGTAAAACGCGGTCTTGTTACCGATGAAAATGGCTTGATAGTTCTTAAAGGATATTCGGAAGGAGACTATTATCTCGTTGAAACAAAAGCTCCTGACGGTTATCTTACAACTGCTCAGAGCAAAGACGAAATGTCCTTCTCAATTTCTGCAAAGGCAGCCAAGACTATAACAATTCATGACAATTCAACTGTTATCTCTCTGAAAAAGGTAAACGCAAACGAAAATATAGAAGACAGAATAGCGTTATCGGGAGCAGAATTTAAGCTGTACAAAGTTACAGATACCGGACTTGAAGCCGTAAAGGATGCTGTAACCGGGCAAGATAAGATTTACACTACAGATAAAGACGGAATCATTACCGTGAAGAACTTACTTGTTAACGTTACTTATTGTTTTGTAGAAGTAAAAGCTCCCGACGGGTATTATACCAATCCGGAAAAGCATTACTTTACAATAACCGAAAGCGGAAAAGCCGTTGACGAAAACAATGAAGTAATTGCTAATAATGAAATTATCGCGGTCAACGCAAGAACATCTTTCACGGTAAGAAAAGTTGACAGCTTAACAAATCAAGGAATTGACAATGCGCTGTTTGTTGTTTACAAAGCAAATGCCGACGGCAGCTTTAATCCGAACAGCAAGGTAGCGACCGGCAAAACAGATGCATCAGGTCTTTGGAAAATAGAAGGCTTACCGGAGGGAACTTACTATGCTGTTGAGAAGACGGCTCCGACAGGTTATGTGCCTAACCTTACTCCGATAAAGTTCACAATCGGATTTGCTAACGACAATGAAATGACGGTAAACAACGACAGAATTTCAGTAACTCTTAAAAAAGTTAACGCGGATAATGCCGAAATTACCCCGTCAGGTGCTGAATTTGACCTTTATGAAAAAGGCACGTTTAGTGACACAAAAATCAATAAAACATCGCTCAAACCGGACGAAAACGGCGAAATTACAATATCTGACGGACTTGAATTAAACAAGGAATATTATTTCGTTGAAACATTAACTCCGAAAGGATATTATACCGATTCCACCAAGCATTACTTCAAAATAAACAATGACGGTAAATGCACCGACAAGGACGGCAATTTACTTAATGAAGTAGTAATAAGCAATGTTCCGACTCGCTATACCTTAGCAAAAGTTGATGCTGATACTAACGAAAAAATATCCGATGTAACATTTGCAATCTACGCAGATGACGGCACTTATAAAGGCAGCTACACCACCGACGAAAACGGTACTATCGTTCTTTATAATACTCTCCCTGAAGGCAAGTATTACGCTGTGGAAACAGCTTTCCCTGACGGATATATTCAGGACAGTTCGCATTATGACTTTGAAATAAATTCTTCGACTAAGGACACAGTGCTTACTATAAAGAACAAGAAAACAAGCGTTACGCTATCAAAAGTAGACCTTGTTAACGGTAAACCCGTTGAAGGAGCTACCATTGAAATATATGACAGCACCGGCAAATGTGTTTACGCAGGGGTATCAAATTCAGAGGGTACAATCACCGTAGATTACTTACCTGTTGGTACTTATACTTTTAAAGAAACAATAAATCCCGATGGGTATCAAATCAACAGCGAAACTTATGAGTTTACTTTAAATGCCGACGGAACAATAACAAACGGATACGCCATTACCGATGCACCGACAGAAGTTATAATCACTAAAACCGATGCAGACGGAAAGCTTCTTAAAGGCGCAACAATCGGTATTTACGATTCGGAAGGCAAAGAAGTTTATCGCGGTGTTACCAATGAACTCGGTCAGATTAAAGTCCAGTATCTCAAGAGCGGCAAGTACACGTATAAAGAAATAGCTGCTCCTGACGGCTACAAGCTTAATAAAGAGACGTACTCTTTTGTTATCAATCGTGACGGCTCAGTCGAAGGCGAAAACGTAATGATTAACGAATCGACAAGCGTTACAATCACGAAGACAGACAAAGACGGTGTACCTCTTAAAGACGCATTGATAGCTATTTACAACTCAAACGGTGATGAAGTATATCGCGGAACTACAAACGAATTTGGTAAGATTTCAGTTTCCGGCTTATATGCGGGAGATTACACTTACAAAGAACTTGAAGCTCCCAACGGATATATTTTGGATAAAACATCTTATAAGTTTTCTATTGACAACGAAGGTAATGTTACCGGAGACAATGTAATCGTTAATGTGGAAACTTCGGTTGTTATTACTAAGACTGATACAGACGGAAATCCGATAGAGGGTGCTACAATCGGCATCTACAACGAGAACGACGAACTTTTGTATACGCTTGTTACCGACAAAGACGGTAAGGTTTATGCTTACAACCTTTTGAGAGGTAAGTATTATTTCAAAGAAATACTTCCGGCAGAAGGCTATGAAATCAATCCCGAAAAGCACGAATTTGAGATTGCTCAAGATGGATTGGTTAAGGGCGAAACCACATTGGAAAACACGTTGTCAAAGGTTGTTATTACTAAGACCGATACAAAAGGCAATCCCCTAAGCGGAGCAGAAATTGGTATTTATAACAGCAACAACGAGCTTGTAAAGAGCGGCACCACAGACGAGAACGGAGAACTTGTAATATACGGACTCAAGCCGGGCACTTATTATGCACAAGAGCTTAAAGCTCCTGATGGTTATGTTCTCTCTGACAAAAGAGTTACATTTACAGTAACCGACTATGGTATAGCTGAAGGCGAATTCGTAATCACTAACGAAGCTGTACCCGTTACAGTAAATCTTCCTCAGACCGGTTCTACATTAACGGTTCGTGTGTCTGTTCTTGCTTTTGCATCGTTAATGATTAGCGGCGCAGCTATTTACGTCATTGTCAAGAGAAGACAAAAGAAATTAGTTGCATTTGAGAAATAAATTCAGACAGTGAGTGATGCCGTGAGGGGCAAAACTCTTGCGGCTCACTCCATAAAATTTACAGAAAGGAAGGGATTTTTATGCTTAATAAAATAGCTCAAATTGACGTTTTCAACGGTGTCGTACTTGTCAGCAACGCGGAAATAATGAAGCTGACACAGCTGAAACAATACTATAAGAATCAAGGATTTAAAGAAAAAAGAATTGACAGCATCATTAACATTATGCTCAACAATCACCTTGCGTATCAAATAAAAGGTACAGAGTATATCGTGAGTTCTCCGATGGTGTCATATCAGAAATATAACTCATCGCTTGAAAAAGCAATTTGGCTGTATATCAGCAGCGTTAATACGAATGTGGAAAATGATATATTCAATTTTCACTGCAAATATCCGGCTGTATTGTTTTTATCAAACAAGGAAAAGTTGTTAAGCGACATTACTTGTTTCTACATCAGAGACGGCGAAGAGGCGACTTCGTGCCGTACTATTGATACTAATTACAATATATATGGAGATAAGCAGCAGAATATCATTGTCATTATTGATGATGTTAAACAAATTGAAAAAATCAAATTGCCGGACGTTTTCAAAATTTTGTATTACGTCGTAATTTCAACCGATGGCAATGTTACTTATTATAATTTTGATGAACAAAATAGGGTATAAAGAGAGGAAAAAACCATGAAAAGCGGTACTAATAACACTAAAGGTGTTTCAAAAGAAGAAAGTGAAATCTTCGAGCAAATCGAAGGAGTGAATGAAGCGGTTAATCGTTATTTTGAAATAAATAACGCAAAACAATACGATAGAAAAGAATACGAAAAAGTGATAAATATGGAGGAAAAATTGGGGAAAATAGTTCTTAACATACGAGGTAATATAAACAATTTGTTTGTGTCAGCTAATAAAAAGATTATGCCTGTTACCTCAAATGTTATAGATTTTAACCTCAATAAATTCATAGCAAATGATTTTAAAGTCGAAAAAAACGGGTCGGTAATTAAAATTAAAATACCTCCGTTGCTTCACAAAAAAGTCTATAAAAAGACTCAGATAAGCGAGAAATATTACGAGGATTATTACACAAATGAATTAGTGGACGGTGAGTTGTACGCATATTTACGCAACTATAAATTGACAAAACATATTTCAAAATACAAAGAAAAAGTCCTCATTTATGTAAAAAACGTAATATCAACTAATAGGAAAAGAAATGATATTCCGGATACAGACAATCACGAATATCATGACTTAATAAACACGATTACGACGGTTTTTCTCGAAGACGATTCACCCGAACATGCAGCATTTATGTTCGATACTGAATACGGCAGCACCAACAAAACCGAGATATATATTATACCGTACAGCGAGCCTGAAGAGATAATGCGTGTTGCTCTTGAAGCTCCTGCTTCGGCTCAATCGGAAAACAAAGAAAAAGAAAATATTATTGATTTCAGACTTGCTGTTTAGGCCAAAAAAACAGAATAAAATGTGTGCTAAAATCAAGCACTTTTTCGAGAATTTGATTTTGGCACACAAAAGATGCGATAAAAAGGTTGACTTTGTGGGCTTTTTGGGGATTGCAAATAGCAAAAAATACAGAGCAATGGAGAAACGAGGCTACTTGTTATTTTTTCTATTTGGATTGGCGTGTGTCTTTACGTTTATACAAAAGAGAAAAGACAAAGACGTCAAACAACACAGCCACCGTAAACAAGAGATTAAGCAGACCCAATAAAGGCCCAATAAAGAAAACAAGAGAGACGGCACTCGAAACACGGCAGTGAACTAATCCTTTGCGGTAAACTAAAAAGGGCAAAGAAACCCAAATAAAAAAAGGAAAAGAACCGCACTGCAAATAAGCAAACAAAACGAGCAGAGAGAAAGCCGAAAAAAACTCTCTACAAGCTTTACACATTTCTTTACACAAATCAAAAAAGAAAGGAGATGAAAAGAGAAATGAGAAACGAAATAACTGCAATGAAGCTAAAGATAATGCAAGTCCTGTACGTAGAGAAGTGTATACCGTCATCGCAGATAGAACTGTACGCAATGTACTTACGAACGAAAGGGATACAAATAGGTCCGTCATACTTGTACCGAATACTAAGAGAACTGATAACTGTTGGATATGCGGAGCGAATAC
>ULQL01040633.1_pt1 | contig 23864 bp, 15 predicted proteins | sample 1954411 | NCBI WGS metagenome assembly ULQL01 (sample SAMEA4835654, study PRJEB28245) | human gut metagenome | biome: gut microbiome; material: fecal sample | place: Denmark | collected 2008 | reverse complement strand
AAAAATCAAAGTCGGAGGACAAAAAAATGGCAGAAAACAAAGAATTCTATTTAGTATGCGGCGTTTATACCGAAAGCGAAAATAATCGCAAACGAATTTATGCAACGGGTTACCGAAGAACAGGATTCGGATGACGGCGAGAAGAACAAAACGAAACGTAAACGCGGAGAAGAAATAAAGGACGAAAAAAGCGATGAAAAACAGAAGGTTACGGATATGCTCTCGGCGGAAGATATTGCGGAGCAGGCGGAATATGCTGCGAACGCGCCGAAATGTTGTTCGGAAAAAGAGCGTGCGTTAAATATGCTCGGAATGCTCGGCTCGAATATAGCCGACGAAGATATCTATCACGACGAAAGCGACCACGATGAAATAACGGAAAAGGGGCATTCGCTTGAAATGAATATGCAGTAAAAGACGTTTCCTAGCCGTCGGCGCGGCAACTTTCCTTATTATTAAGAAAAAGCGCGAAGGCTGATAGAAACAAAGTGACGGATAAAAATAGCCGAAAAACAGCAAACGAGAGAGCCGATAAAACGGCTCTCTCGTTAAATTTTACTTAAAATGCCTTACAAGGGCGTAGTATTTGATTTTTCTGACAGGTGGCAGGTGTCACGATGAAAGGAGAATGCGAACCACTCATTTTAACTATCAAAAGCAGAAGAAAGTTATTTATTTTTTACCATATCGTGGAATAGTTTTTGTGTCTTTCTGCCTATTTATTAAGTTTTCTATATTCTCTTGGGGAGGTTCCGAACGATTTCTTAAAGGTCCGATTAAAGTGACTTATGCTTAAATAGTCGAGTTCCTGCGCTATCTCGGAAATCGTCTTATCGGTGTAGAGAAGTTCGTCTTTTGCAAATGAAAGTTTTGACATAGTAATATGCTCTATTATGGTGCGCCCGGTGTGTTTTTTGAATATTCTGGAAAGCCGGGAATAGGAATAGGGCGTTTTTCTTGCAAGGTCATCAACGTTTTCAAAGGAAATAAACGGCGAATTTAATGTCATAACAAAATCGTTAAGCCATCCCGGCGATTGCTCTTTCAAACTATAATAGGAAAACACGAAATGACTGATTATTCTGTTTACGATGATTTTTGTTTGGAAAAGCCTTGTTGCATCGTCAAGCATATTGGACTGCATTGATAAAATAATCGGAATAATTGTTTTTAAAAACTCCGGAGAAAGTTTGTTTGTTAAAATGTCGTTGAAAGATAGCAGGCAATCATATAAATCGTTGCCGTAAACGGACAACATTTTTTGCATATATTCGTTTTTTATTAAAAAAGTAAGAGTTTTTGTTTCCATTTCTCTTTTGAAGGTGAAAGCATGTATGTCGTCCGGGCGTAAAAGACAAACATCGCAACTTTTCATTGAGTATGTTTTCCCGTTTACTATATGAGATAGGGAATTATTAACGACTAATAAAATTTCCCAATAATCGTGAATATGCAAACTGGGGTATGGTCTGTTCAGATAGTTAAACGAAACTTCCTGATAGGGGTGAGGAGAACAAGCGGTATATTTGCAAACAGGTATATGACGTTTTATTGGTTTAGATTGATTCATACATTCTCTCTCCCCAATAATATTTTAGCAAAGAAAAAAAGAATTGTCAATGACAAAAGCGGTTTTTGAGCAGTATAAGTGAGTTTTAATGCAAAAAATGCCTAATTGATTATTGTTGTAGCATAATTGGGCAAGTTTTTGACATAAAAGTTGTAGAAGTAATATTGAATTTGTGGTATAATGTGGTTAGTCTAAAAACAAAAAAGTCAAAGGAGACTAAAAAATGAAAAAGACGTTACTTTTTATTCTTAGTTTTATTGTCGCAATCGGAACGTTGTGCGGTTGCGGTAACGGCAATAACGGAAACAGTTCGAATAAATCCGACGACAAGAAATTTGAGTTGACGGTATGGAACTTTGACGGCGGATTCGGAACGGAATGGCTCTATTCTGCGGGTAAACGTTATGAAGAAGTTCGCAAGAATGATTCTATAATGGTGGATGGAAAAGAATATATCGGTATTAAAGTGACGCCCACGCCTGAAAAGAGAGAAATCAAGAACTATATTACCGACCTTAAAGAAGACGTTATTTTTACAGAAGGCGTCAGTTATCTCAGTTATGTCAGAGACGGTTACCTTGCCGATATTACGGAAATGGTAAAAGGTAGCAACAAGTATGAAACGGATAAGACCAACTATCCTACCGTTTTGTCAAGATTTTACGATAAACAAAATTCGTATTTTGAGATAAACGGTAAATATTACGGAGTTCCGCATTACGCCGGTTTTGTAGGCGTAACGTACAATATGGATATTTTTGATGCGACGAATGCGTATTTCTGCAAAAATTACAAGAATGAGACCAATTTGGAAGACAAATTCATCGCTACGGCTGGCGCGGCTAAATCCGCAGGCCCCGATGGTAAAGAAAGTACCGATGATGACGGATTGCCGACGACTTACCAGGAATTTTTCTGGTTGTGTGAATATCTGAAGAGTTCAACTTATAAAGGTTCTGCGATCGCTCCTATAACTTTCAGTAGCGACGAATGTGAACATTATCTCAACCAGTTTATGGATTCGTTGACCGCAAACTACGAAGGCTATGATAGTATGAACATGTATTATACTTTCAGCGGGACGGCAAACGGCTTGCGCCCTGTAAGCAGCGATAACTCCGTTACCGCTGACATAAATTCTTCGAACGGTTATCAGCTTCAAAGATTAGAAGGAAAATACCAGGCGCTTTCTTTTGTCGAAACTATGGCAAAAAAATCATCTGAATATGTTTCTACGAGAACGGCTTTCAATAATGCGCAGAATTATTTTATAAAAGGCGAATCAACCGCCCAGAAACCATATTCTGCTATGATTATAGAGGGTACTTGGTGGGAAAATGAAGCGGACGAAGCTTTCAAGTCTACGAGAGTTCAAAGAAAAGATCGTCGTTATGGATTTATGCCTCTTCCCTGTGCAACCGACGAGTTGGCTCAGGAGCGTGCGAAAAATTACGCCGACGAAGATAAGAATTGTTATACCCTGATAGACGCTCTGAATTCCGTCGGGTTTGTAAACAATAAGATAAGCAGCGACAGAAAAGCAATTGCCATGGATTTCCTGCAATTTTGCAATACAAGCGAATCCCTTTCCGAGTTTACTACGATAACGGATACAACCAAGGCGCTTAAATACACCCTTACTGAGCAGGATCTTGCAAAAGTTTCGACCTTTGGTAAGTCGATAATCGATATGCAGAACAGAGCGGACATCGTAAACCAATACGATAGCAACGATTTCTTCAGATTAAACGAATCCACATTTATAAGTTGGCAAGGTAAGTATACTTCCATGATTGACGGAAAGCCACAGAAAAATGCTTTCGATCAACTGAAAAAAGTAAGCGCACAGACCTATTTGGACGGCATGTTTAAGTACTGGAAAGACGAGGCATGGATCAAGTTGGCGACAGGGAAATAATTACACGTGTATTAAATGCGCAATTATCGTCTCAAATTTTTCAGACGATAATTGTGCTTTAAGAGTATTATAAGATGGTGAAGAACATGCAGCATGCAAAAAGATATCCCAAACGAATAAATAAAAAAGACTTGTTGTTTTGCACAATATTGATATCCTTTCCGATTGCGCAGTTTGCAATTTTTTATATAGGCGTTAACATAAATACGGTAATAATGTCTTTTCAGAAGATATCTGTTGACGGAACGAGAAGTTTTACATTTCAAAACTTTGGCAACGCTATAAAATTTTTCGGTAGCGGATTATTCAAAACATATTTTTCCAACTCGCTTTGGTTTTATTTGTTGACGACCGTTATATCCATTCCTCTGAGTCTGGTATTTTCGTTTTATATATTTAAGAAAATGCCGTTTTGGTCATCGTTCAGGGTTATGCTTTTCCTGCCGCAACTTTTTTCGGCTGTGGTAATGGGCGCGTTTTACAGGTATTTTGTAAACTACGGCGTACCCGAAATCTTAAAAACGTTGACGGGTAATGCTTTTATTTCTCCGTTCGTCGATTCTACCAGCAAAGGCGCGTTCTGGGCGGTTCTTATTTTCAGTTTATGGGTCGGATTCGGCACCAATGTGCTTATGTATTCCAACTCTATGAGCGGAATAGCCGAAGAAACCATAGAAGCGGGGCATATCGACGGAGCCGTAGGAATAAAAGAGTTCTGGTATATTGTATTGCCGCAGACTTTTTCAACGTTGTCGGTGTTTATCGTCACCGGATTTGCGGGCATTTGTTTGAGTCAGTACTATATATTTGATTTGTACAGTTCAAAATGCGACAACTCCGGCGTTGAAACGTTAGGATATTATTTGTTCGTTGAAGTCAACTCGAAATTCGGGGCAGGCGCAACTGCCGAAGATTTGGCGCAGGTTCCGTTTTATGCCACCGTGTCTTTGATAATAACGTTGGTTGTTGCTCCTCTTACGATTATTCTTCGTAAACTGCTTGAAAAATACGGACCGAGCGAAAATTAAGGGATGGTGAGTATGACGAATATAAAAGTTAAGAAAAATAAGAACAGGCTTCAGAAACATTTTTCTCCGTTCACTATCTTTTTGTTTGTTGCTTTGTTGATTTTTGCTTTTACCATTATTTTTGCGATTTATTGGACGATAGTCACGTCGTTAAAGATAAACGAAGGCGTGTTTATGTTTGATAAGTTCGGGGTACCCAAATATGGTTATTACAAAAAATTAAAAGACATTTTTTCAGGCGACGACGCTTATTTCGCATCATATCTGGTTGAGCAGGCAGAAAAAGAAGGGGCGCTTTTATTTTACGGAATAAGAAATGTTTTCTCAAACTTCTTTATAAAAGTAGGGACCGATAAAGTTCTTCTCGGAAGAATGTATATTAATTCCCTTATATACGCAATGGGGTGTGCTATAGCAAGTACGGTAGTTCCTTGCGTAACGGCATATGTCTGCGCGAAATTCGATTTCAGGTTTTGCAAATGGATAGTTTCAACGGTTATTATCGTAATGGCGGTGCCTATTATAGGTTCTTTGCCTGCGGAAATAACAATGACGCAAAAACTCGGAATGTACGGAACATTCTGGGGTGTTTGGATAATGAAAGCAAATTTCCTGGGAATATACTTTTTGGTGATGTATGCTTCGCTTAAATCGATTCCGATGACATTTACCGAAGCGGCAAAGATTGACGGAGCAAGTAACATGGCTATAATGTTAAAAATAGTATTGCCGCTGGCAAAAAATACGATATTCACCATTTTTCTTATTAAGTTTGTTGAATTTTGGAACGATTATCAGACGCCGCTTATATATATGAGCGGGTATCCTACCGTATCATTCGGTTTAAACTATAACATGGTGTACGGCGATGCCAACATGAAAGATATAACTGCGATAATGTCGATAGTGATATTGACTTGTTTGCCGGTAACCGTTATATTTATGTTTTTTCAGAACAAATTATTAAGTAATTTAACGATGGGGGGGGTGAAAGGATAAATGAAAAAAATTCTGATTACCATTTTAACGATAATTCTGACATGCGCTACGACGGTTACAGTGGCAATGGCGATATCCGACAGTAAAAACAATGTCTCTTGGGAAGACGTAAATTTGCCTGAAAACGCTTTCGTTTACGATTCTTACGATTTGCCGGCAAGAAAGGTGACGGTTGACGGCGTCGCTTATGATTCGCGGGTAAAGTTGGTTTGTCCGACAGGCGAATCGTACGTTAAAACGGCAAATCTGACAAGCGTGAAACTGGAGGCTGCCGGAACGTACGAACTTGCTTTTACGGCAACCGACAAAAATGGCGAGGTCTATTTTAATTCCGAATCTTTTGTAGTTTCGGATAAGTTCTGGGTAACCCGGGATAAACTTTCGAATATTCAATACGGAAAACCCGCAAACGCCGAGAAGACGAGCGGTTTAATGGTAAACCTTGCAAAGAACGATACGGTTTTGTTCAATAAAACGATCGATTTGTCGAATATCGATAAAAATACTGTTTTAGTGGAAGGTTTTATTACTCCGACAAAAGCGGGTACGGCCGACTTTAACAGGATTTTTATAAAGTTTACCGATGTTTATGACGAGAGCAATAACGTTACGGTTAGGGGTGCTCGTTACGTCACCACAGAATCCTGGGCAAACGGCATTACATATTGGAATGCTTATGCCGAAGGTCAGAAGCCTACGGGCAGAGAAAACGCCAACAAAATACACAAGGACAGTATGTTGTATGGTACGCCTATAGATCATAGTTTTATATCTGTTTACAACACGACGACAAAGGCGGCGGACTATACAAATTTCAGAATACAAATCGATCCCGAAACGCAAACCGTTTACATTGCGAACGGTGTTACGACTAAACTTGTCGCATGCTTAAGCGATCCCGAGTTTTTCCCGGGCGAGCCGCTGTGGAAAGGATTTAAAAGCAACAAAGTGAAAGTAACGGTCTGGGCGGACGATATACAAAACGAAAAGGCGAATTTCTGTATCAGCAAGGTTTACGGTTACGACGATTTAAATGTTGAAAACAAGTATCAGACGGAAGAAAAACCGATAATTACGGTTGATATCGATAAAACCGTTACAGACGGAAACAGATACACGCTTAAAGCGATAAAGGGCGGACGTTTCCCGCTGCCTTCGGCTACCGCGTTTTCCGAAATTTACGGCGACGTCGATGTTTTTACCGAGGTTATTTATAACTATCAGAATCCGGAGTATGCCGTTACCGCTCAGATAGAAGACGGAAAAGTCATCACGGATATGATAGGCACTTATGCGATTGTATTTACCGCAACGGACAGAGTGGGCAACGTGACAAAGGTGGAATATTATTTTGATTGCGTTGCGAATTTTGACGAAGAATTCGTATTGACGTTGGACGGTAACGGTCAAAGGAATGCCTTTTGCGGCGAAAACGTCTTCGTCGACGGTTACGACGTAAATGGCGGCAACGGAAAAGTATATGCGAGCGTAGATATCGTTGCAAGTAATGCAGTCAATGTTGTTGCTGTCCGGGACGGAAAGTTTAAGCCTGAAACTGCAGGAACGTGGCAAGTTGAATACATCGCAACCGATTATTCCGGTAAAACGGACATAAAAAGTTACAGCGTAAACGTAACCGTAGGCAGTGAACACATCTTTGACCTGAACGAAATTGTTTTCCCGAAGTACTTGATTTCCGGTTATGAATATGACGTATTCAACGTAAACGCGTACAATTATAAAAACAATAAAACCGTTGCGGCAAGCATGATAATAACCGACGCCAACGGCACGAAAGAATATAAAGCGGGACAAAAGTTCAAGCCTGTCGTCAACGCCGATTCAGATAAAATAAGTCTTAAATTTAAAGCGGATAATATAGAGAGTGACGTAAAAGAGATTCCCGTCATCAAAAATACGGATGCCGACGGAAAGTTCATGTACAAAAATATGTTTGTAAGCGAAAACATGAACAAGGAAAATACCGACAGCGGTATGATAATTACGGCGGAAAACGAAGGTGAAATGTCCTTTGTTTACGGAAATCCGATAGTAATGAACGCGTTCGTTTTAGTCATCGGCGGCTTGCAGGGCAAAGATGATTTCGATAATTTAACGGTGACTCTCGAGGATTCGTTGAATGCCGATATTCAGACGTCGTTTACGATTACCAACGTTAAGGGCAAGAAAGCGAACGTTACGTTCGGAAATCTTCATAATGCGGAGATTTTGCAGGGATTCGCGCTTGACGGCGAGAATATTATATCAGTCGGTTACAACAACGACGTTTTAACGATAGGCAACGCTTCCGGTAAATTTATAAAGACGTTAAAAGGGGAAGCGTTTAACGGATTCCCGTCGGGCAAGGCTTATGTCAGTTTGACGTTAAGCGGAGCAAAGGCGGGAAACGGCGTATTGATAAAGACTTTCGATAATACGACGATTACTACGACTTCGAGGGACAGAATAAGTCCGCATGTCGCCGTAAACGGCGCATACGGCGGAAAGTTTTTCCTGAATGATGAGTACGTTATAAACCCGGCGGTTGTTTCGGATACGCTTGATCCCAATCCGATAATGACCTTAACCGTTACCGATAACGACGGAAACGTCGTGACGACAAAAGACGGAATAAAACTCGAAAATGCAGATCCTTACAAAACGTATACAATGGTTTTGGCAAAACTCGGAACGTATACGTTCACTTATACGGCGAAAGATTCGGCAAACAACGGTGGGCTGTTTGAATATTATATCGACTTGTTCGACGAAGTCGCGCCGGTAGTAAAAGTGAATATGCCGAAAACATCGACGGCGAAACTCGGTTCAAAGGTAAATCTTCCTGACGTTATCGTATCCGATGATTATTCCTCTCAGGAGGAAATAACGGTGTTCAGAACGGTGAGAACGCCGGACGGAACTCTGATCGTATTCGGCTTTGATTATCAAACGGATGAAAACGGCAAATCGGTTCAGAACAAATACGCTTTCCGCTATAACAAAAAAGGCGTTTACGAGTTTAATATTCTGGTGACAGATAAAGCGGGGAACCAGACGTTGGTTCAATACAAAGTAACTGTAGAATAAGGGAGATAACTATGAAAATTAAGAATGTAATTGTTATAGTTTTAGCGTTTATTTTAGCATTTTCAACTTTTTCCGCTTGCAAAAAAAAGGAAGAAGAGATTGACGAAACTCCCGAACGCGCGCAACATTTTGTGGATTCTTCAAAAACGCTTCATAAAGTAAGCGTAAAGGAATCGAACAGAAAGTTCGTGAAAGACGGAAAATCCGATTATAAAATCATTATTGCCTTGGAAGATCAGGTTGTCGTATCTGCCGCCAATTATCTCGCGTCTCAGATATACTCTTGCACGGGTGTTATGCTCCCCGTGGAAACCGACGACGGTAGTTTTGCCTGGAGCAATACCGCAAAGTATTTGGTTATAGAAGACAAATCGCTTGAAGACAAGGCAAACGTAAAATGGGCTACGGGTTACGAACTTAAAAAAAGCGGGTACATGATTAAAACCGTGGGCGAATCCGTATTTATGCACGTAAACTCTAAATACGGATACCAGATGGTCGTTTTAGCGTTTTTAAGGGAAGTTTTAGGATACGAATGGTTCAGTTCGGATACGATAACCTTCTCTAAAACGGGCGAAACTCTTCCCGATATGGATATAGTCGAAAAACCGGATTTTGACCTTACTTATAGTTCCAGTGCCGAAACGGGACAAGTAAAGTACGCGGAAGGAAGAACGAGTGAAAACATATTCGCCAGCGTAGGCGGATACTTTGTCCACAACTCTTTCATATATCTGCCTAAAAAAACTTATCTGGCAGACCATAGAAAATGGTATTCCGACGGCGACGGAACGCAACTTTGTTATTCTGCTCACGGCGATAAAGAGGAATACGACAAAATGATTGAAACGGCAGCCGAGAGAGTGCTTTATTATCTTGACCAATCCCCGGACTGCTGCACGATAACTTTTACGCAGGAAGACGTAAACAGCGCATGTAATTGCGCCACCTGTCTTGCTTGTAAAGAGGAGTTTAACAGTCTGACTTCAACGGTGTTGATGTTCACCAATGATCTTGAAGACGCCGTAAGGGCAAAACTTATTGAAAGGGCTTGGGAAAGCGGCGAAGAACCGAGAGAGGTAGAAATAGTTTTCTTCTCGTACTATCAATTAAAGAGCGCGCCCGTAGTCGAAACCGAAAACGGGTACGAAACGGTGAAAAATCCGAACAACCATATAGTCACGTCGAAAGGAGAATTCGATTTACCCTACAAGAAAACGTATCCGGACGGACTTAAGGCGAACGAGAGAGTCGGCGTTATGGTGGCGCCGATAGAAGCGAAGTATAATAAAAGTTTCTATGACGAAACCAGCGAAGAAAATACGCTTGCAAGAACCACGTTCGAAAAGTGGAGCATGGTTTGCGATATAGTTTACGCATGGATATACGACACCAACTTCCATAAGTACATTTTCCCGTATAATTCGTATGACACGTTATTCGAAACGGCAAGATGTTTAAAGAACAACAATACCGATTTCCTGTTCGTACAGACGCAAGGTTACAGCGGTTCGTTCAAGAACAGCAACATACCGTGTTTCGGCTCGTTCAAAACCTATTGTACGGCGGCGATCAGAAACGACGTAAATATAAGTTATCAGGATTGTATGGATAAATTCTTTAAAGCGTATTTCAGAGAAGCGGCAGAACCGATGCTTGAATACTTCAATAAGATGACGACTTATTTAAAACAACTCGAGATGCAGTATTCCGATAATTTTACGGGCGGAATTTACGATGAAAACATAGTAAATTCAAGTTTCTGGCCTTACAGAATGTTGCTTGATTGGCTTGATCTGTGCGATGAAGCGTACAAGAGAATCGAAAAGTATAAAACAAGCGATCCGGGATTGTACGAGTCTCTTGTAAAACACATTCAGATAGAAGAACTGTTCCCGAAATATTACATTTGCAGTTCTGCGGATTATTCTAAATACTATACAGCGGAAGCGTTATACGAACTGAGATATTCGTTCTATAAATCGGCAACGAACGTTGAGTTCCAACTTCTGGGCGAAGGAGTTCAATACGCGCTTAACACTGTATATGCGCAATGGGGGATAATTTAACGATGAGAATGAGCAAAAAAATAACGACGTTAAGTTTATTTATTGCAATTACGATATGTATGCTTTTCGGCGCGTCCGGATGCTCGGGGTGCGGTAAACAAAACCAATCGTCTTTAGACGAAGAAGCAACCGTTACGATAGAGGAAAGCGCAGTTATTTACGAATACGAAAGTTATTCGATAAATAAAAGCATAAGCGGCAAAGAATCTGCCGTAACGTGGAAATCTTCAGATGAAAAAGTCGTAACGGTAGACGAAAACGGCAGAATTTACGGCGTGAGCAGCGGTACGGCGGTTGTTACGGCAAAAATGGGAAACAGTTCGTCCGATTGCAAAGTTACCGTAAACGAAACTACGTTTTCTCACGAGATAGTTTTTTATAACGGAGATAAAAAAATCGACGGCAAAGTTGCGATTATGCGTAACAAACCCATAGATATTGCGGTCGAAGTTCTGTATAAAGGCGAAGTCGTGGATATATCGGCGGCAAGTTTTGACTGGGAAAGCAGTTCCGGAAATCTTTCCGTTATAAAAGACGGTAAAGGCGTAAAGGCAAAAATTTCGGGCTCGGAACCGGGAAGTTATACGGTAACCGTCAGTTCTACCGTCCGCGGAAAAATAATTGCCGACGAATTGCAGGTAAAAGTTGCGGGCGACATACCCGTATTCGATTTCGACGGCGACGCCGTCAAGACGATAGGTCAGGATTATGTTCTTAACCTTTCGTTTGACGAAGAATTGAAGGCTGAAAAGAACATCGGCAACATGCGCTTTACGTTAAACGGTGAAGATAAAGGCGAAATGCAGAACGTAGTCTGGAGTTCGGACAAGGATTTCGTAACGGTCGAAGGCAATAAAGTTTCTGCAACGAAGAGCGGTAACGCGACGATAACCGCCGTGATTACTTATGAAAACAAAGAGTATTCGGTGTCGGTTAAAGTAAACGTTCTGAAATATAATCGGGATGTGACCGATCTGGTCGAATGCGTTATAGAAACGGCGAAAGATACGGCGTTTACGTTACCCGAAGTTATCTGCGCAAATGTAAAAGGCGGCGACGTAACCTGTCTGACGATCGGCGGCAAAGTCGTTTACGACGGAACCACGGAAAGCACAGACGAAACTGTTGCTTATATAGCAAACAGCCTTCCTGTAGTTTCAAAGGACATGGGCAGAAATATACCTGCAACGATTGAAACGGAAAAAGCGATATACACTTTTACCGCAGACGTATATACGATGCTGTTGAAAACGAAGGAAGATATCGATAAATGGCAGACGGTTGCAATCGAACAGGGAATCAAAGCCAATGCAAATTTGTATAACGACGGCGTTCGTATAACCGAGATTCTCGCAGGATACTATGCGATGGCAAACGATATCGATTATAATGGGGATTATTATCCAAAGAGTTCTTTGGGGGCATACAACACAACAGGGCAAGGCGGATACAGCTGGGACAGTGTAGATAAATTCGGTTTTGCGGGAGTATTTGACGGAAACGGATACAGAATAAAAGGTTTGGAAATAACGCAGTGGGCAGGTTCTTTTGTCGTAAATCTTGCGACGGATTTGGTGAACGGAACGACCGGTAAAATTTGTAACGTTGCATTTACCGACCTTGTTTTAGGGGCGCAAAACGCAGGACTTATTCAAGGCGGAAAAGGAACCATAGAAAACGTTTATATAAGCGTTAAGTCAATGCAAACTCATAAGTCCTGGGACGGAGCGTCCGTTTCTGCGGTTATTGCGGGATCGACCATAGCGAACAGCAACACGGTGAAGAATCTGGTTATAGATTTAACCAACGCTACGCTGCCGACGGATGTTACGAAAACGCACGTTTATGGTTGCGCGGCATACTCGAATATCAGCGGAGCGTACGTCGTGGGCGACACCAAGGGAATGACCGTATATGCAAGCGGACGCGAACCGGCGGTTGACGGTTTGAAAAAGGTTGCCGGTTATAACGAATTGTTAAACGACGAAGATATCGACCGGAACTTTAAAGAATGGTTAAAAACATTCTGTAATTGATTGAAAAGATTATAAAAATCTTTGAAATAGGAGGAAAAATATGAAAAAACTAATACAAACCACTATTACAAGTTTAATAGTAGCCTTACTTTGTTGCGTTTGCTTTGCATGCGAATTCTCGGCAGAGTATACCGTAACGTTCGACAGCGACGGGGGAACGTTGATTGAAGCGCAAACCGTTGAAGACGGCGGACTTGTTGCTAAGCCGGAAGATCCCGAGAAGACTATCGAAGGGTATACTGTATCCTTCGACGGCTGGTACTCAGACGACGAGAAATGGGACTTTGAGAAAAACAAAGTAACCGGCAACATAACGTTGACTGCGAGATATAACAAAACCGCAATCGAATATACCGCAACCATTAAGTGCGAAGACGTCAACGATGTAACCGTGACGTATACTGTGGAAAACAAGACCGAAAAACTTGCCGAAATCAAAGCAATGCTCGGAGATAAAGACGGATATCGTTACACTTGCACACTGCCCGAAGAGTTGCCGCTTGCAAATGCGGAATATACGATAGCAAAGGCGATAATCACTTACACCGCAACCGTTAAGAGCGAAGGCGCCGCCGACGTAACCGTAGAGTATACGGTGGAAAACAGAGCGGAAAAACTTGACGAAATCAAAGATATGCTCGGCGATAAAGAAGGATATCGTTATACTTGCACGTTGCCTGAAGAATTGCCGCTTGCAAACGCGGACTATACGATAGTAAAGACTGCAATCGAATATACCGCAACCGTTAAGTGCGAAGGAGCCAACGACGTAACCGTGACGTATACCGTGGAAAACAGAGCGGAAAAACTTGACGAAATCAAAGATATGCTCGGCGATAAGGACGGATATCGCTACACTTGCGCGTTGCCCGAAGAATTGCCCCTTGCAGATGCGGAATATACGATAGCAAAGGCGATAATCACTTACACCGCAACCGTTAAGAGCGAAGGTGCCGCCGACGTAACCGTAGAGTATACCGTGGAAAACAGAGCGGCAAAACTTGCCGAAATCAAAGCAATGCTCGGCGACAAAGACGGATATCGTTACACTTGCGAATTACCCGAAGTGCTGCCGTTTGAAAACGCGGAATATACGATAGTAAAGACGATTATCGAATATACGGCAACCGTTATCTATAAAGATCTGGATACGGAAGACAAGGTTTTTGCCGAGAACGAAGAAATTAAGTTCACGGTTAAAAACAAGGATTCTAAGCTTGTTGAAATAGCAGGAAAAGTTCCGGAAAACAACGCGCAATATACCTATGAATGCGAAATGCCCGGAGCGTTGGCTCTGAAAGACGTTGAAATCGTTATTACCAGAGTTACCAACGTTTATACCGTGACTTTTGACGTAAACGGCGGCAGCGCTGTTGAAGAACAATCGATTAAATACGGCGAGAAGATAACTGCTCCCGTTACAACGAGAGGCGACAATTTTAAAGTGGATGGTTGGTACGACGGCAGCAAAAAAGTCGACTTCGACGTTATGACGGTAACCGGAGACGTAACTTTGAGAGCAAGGTGGCTCACGTTTGGCGCTATTACGCCCGTAGCGGTTGACGACGTTCTCGGCGGCGCAAAAATGGACAACTTCGATATTAAAGGCAAAACCGGCACCGCATATACGGCTCATTATGACGGTTATATGGTAATGCAAGATCCGAAAGGCGAGACCGAATACGAAATATCGTTCCCGAAGATCGATTACAGAATGTATTCTACGGTGAAAGCGATTTTTGTTATGGGACAGAAATACGCAGATAAGGGTTATGTGTTCAGTTATAACGGGACAAAACTCGAAGATATTATAAACTTCAATTGGTATTGGTTTGAAATCGGCTATACGGACGGTGCCTATTATTTCTCGATTTATAATACAGATCAGGTAAGCGGAGTTAAAGTTCCTCTCGAAGCCGATGTCGTAACGGGTAAAAAAGCATTGACGTTTGACCTGACTATGCCTGTTGCCGAATACAACAATATTAATTTGCGCAACAGTGTTAGTGACGAGAAAGTGATACCCGTAACTCAGATAAGAGATTACTTCGATTATCAGAATGCCGCAAACAAAGCGTTGAACGCTCTGCCCGATACGTTAACGGAAGAGAAAACAAACGAAGAATATAAAACTTTGATTAAATATTTAACTTGCGTTAATAAATATACCGAAAGCGAAAAAGCGGCTATAAGCGCAGACGAAACGAAAAAAGTAAATGCTTACAAGGCTAAGTATGCCGCTCTTACGGAAAACTTTATATTCACCGAAAACAGCGCCGGTGAGGTGTTATTGTCAAAAGGCAGTTACCTGTTTAAGAATGACGTTGGCGGCTGGGAAGCGTATTTGCAGGTAAACAATACGGTTTCGTCTGCATGGACTGTAATTGTGAGTGAAGACGCCGATGCGGGCAAAAATTTCAGAATGTGTTACGGTTTGATTGATTTCAACGTTATAAAGACTGCAAGATTCGCATTCCATAAAGTTCAGGGTAGTATGAATTCAATCATTATCGGAGATTACACTTATGCAAACCCGAACGATAACGGAGAAGTTGTTGTCAGCAAGGTAACCGGCGAAGACGGAGCAGAAGTTTTGTCCGTTAAAATTTACGAGATTAATAGCGGCTGTGGAACTTTGTTGGGCGAAACCGTTATTACGGACGCCGATATCATCAACGGAAACAAACCTTTAGTTTTTGAGTTCGTAAACAACGCATGGACACAAATGATGTTCGGCAGTTTATTCACCGAACTTGCATAAGCGTTAATAAAAACCAAGTAAGTTTCATTTTCGGGGGACTTTCGTTTCGGAAATTCCCCGAAAACAAATTCTGACGAAAAATGAACAAGATATCTCTAAACGGAAATTATAAATTATATATAACGGACGGCGAAAAATTCGATTTTGACGGAGTTAGTCCGAACGGGCTCGGCGAGCCGGTCGACGCTATCGTTCCGAGCAACGTTGAACTTGACCTTATGAGAGCGAATCTGCTCCCGAACCTTTACTTTGCCGACAATATCAGAAAAGCGGAATATCTGGAGAGTAAAGATTTCGTTTACGTTAAAGATTTTGAATTTAATTTTGACAACGATTGCCACAGAGAGTTGGTATTTAATGGCGTCGATACGATTGCCGAATACTATCTGAACGGAGTTAAAATCGGCAAAAGCGAAAATGCGTTTGCCGAATACGTTTTTTCGGTGGACAACGTTTTAAAAAGCGGAGTAAACAGACTTGTCGTTCACATTTTTTCAAGCGTGAATTATGCCGAAAAATACGAGTATACGCCGCTTAACATAGGGATATACGACGGATGCTACGAAAGTCTGAATATAAGAAAGCCCGCGTCGTCTTTCGGATGGGATATTTTACCCAGAGCGGTTTCCGCGGGAATTTTCAGGGAAGTATATATCAGGGAATATTCGGCGGTCGAAATTACCGGCGTTTATATCGCGACCAACCGATTAGAGAATAATCTTGCGATATTGACCGTGTCGGTAAACGCTCGGATGACGGACGAGTTTTTGGGCAAAGCCGTGCTGAAAATTACGGGAAAATGCAAAGAAAGCGAGTTCGCAAAAACTTACCCGTTTACTTTTACCTCTAAAACGGTTTTTCCGTATGTCGAAAATCCCGTGCTCTGGTATCCTTGCGGTTACGGCGAACCCGACCTTTACGACGTAACCGTAGAACTTGTCGTCGGCGGCAAGACGATGGCTGAAAAGCAGATTAAATTCGGAATAAGAAGCGTTGAAGTAAAATATACGGAAGAAATCGGCGATAAGGGAAATTTCCGGATTTTTGTAAACGACGAGCTTATAAAAGTTAAAGGCGTAAATCATACTCCGATCGACGTTTATCACAGCAAAGATTGTAAAAAATATGCCGATATAGTCGACGGCATAAAAAATATGAACTGCAATTTCGTTCGTATCTGGGGCGGCGGAATATACGAAGAAGACGAGTTTTATTCGCTTTGCGACGAAAAAGGCATTATGGTCTGGCAGGATTTCATGCTTGCCTGCCATATGTATCCGCAAACCGAAGAGTTTTTCGATAAAATTGCTTTCGAGTGCAAAAACGTCGTCGAGAGGTTGCGTAACCATCCGAGCATTATCGCATGGTGCGGCAGTAACGAAACGGACTGGATGTATACCTGCATAGGTCTGAATCCGAACGGCGATAAGATAACGAGAGTAGTCATAAAAGACGTTTTATCGGCGGTCGATCCGTTCAGACCGTTTTTCCCGACGACGCCGTATTTTTCAAACGAGTTCATAAAAAAGCAGGGCGGTGTGTTTTACGTCGATTTAGCCGAAATAACCGAAAGAAGAAGACCGCTCCCCGAAGAACATTATTGGTGGCACAGAAACGATTTTCTGAAATTTATCGACCAGAACCATAAGTTCATAATGGAAATCGGTTTCGGAGGGTGTAATTCTCCGGAAGAGTTAAACAAATACTTGCCGAAAGGGTGGAAATTCAAAGACGATAAATATTGGGATTGCCACTCTTACCCTACGGAAGACGGCAGGACTACGGGGCTCGATTACTTGTTCGACGGCGTCGGGGACGGCGACGAAGAATTGGTTTCGGCTTCGAGAGCGTATCAGGCGGAAGCGTATAAATACGTCGTCGAACGGTCGAGAATAAGACCGTATTTCAACGGTATTTGTCTGTGGAATTACCGCGACGGTTTCCCGATTTTTTCGTCGGCGTTCGTCGGCTACGACGGGGATAGAAGACCGGCTTACTTTGCCGTGAAAAACTCGTACGAACCCGTTCAGTGTATAATGAAATACGAAAACGGAAAAGTCGAAGTTTATATAGTGAACGATACGCCGTTCGAGGGAAAAGTCGTGTTAAAACTCTCAAACGCAAGCAAAAAAGAAATCGAAATCAAAGCGAACGATATTCTTTTAGCCGATACCGTAAGTTGCGGCGAAAACGAACTTATAACGAGCGAACTGAGCGTGGACGGCAAAACGGTTAAAAATTATTTATACGCGTACAGCCGAAAAATAGATTACCCGACATATAAAAAATTATCAGGAAACAAAGATGAATAACGTAAAACTGCTTAAAGAAAACTGGATATTAAAGTATAACGGAGAAAAATTGAATGCAACGGTGCCGGGCGACGTTACGTTGGATTTATACGCGAACGGAAAGATTAAAGATCCGTATTTCGGTATAAATCACAAGGATTTGCATTGGGTAACGGACGCCGACTTCGAATATGTAAACGTCTTTGATTTGCCGGATAATATTTTTAACGAAGAAGAGATTCTGATCGAGTTTGACGGTATAGATACCTTCGCCGAAATAACTTTGAACGGAACGCTTTTGGGGAAAACCGAAAATATGTTCCTGAAATATTCGTATTCCGTCAAAGACTCGTTGAAAAAAAACGGTAACGAACTCGTCGTAAAAATGCTGTCTACGACGAGAAAAATGAAAGAGATAGACGACGAGGGGTATTTCGGAGTATTCAACACGAAAAGATTGTTTATAAGAAAGGCGCAGTGTCATTTCGGCTGGGACTGGGCGCCCGATATGCCGGGTTACGGAATATGCGGCAACGTAAGTATTTGCGGCGTAAAACGTTGCCGTCTGGACAACGTGCATTACAAAGCCTTTAACGACGGCAATATAACTTTATTCGTCGACCTCAACTATACGATAAGACCGCAAATGGACTTTAACGGCAGGATTATAAAAGAAGCGGACGAGAAGTTGAAAAATGACGTTTTGCGTTATACGGTGGCTTTAGAACCGCTGAAATCTTTAGACGAAGCGGAAACCGTTACCGAAGAATGTCTGATAACCGGCAAAAAGAATTTCAAAAACTTTTACGTAAAAAATCCGTCGCTCTGGTATCCCGCAGGTTACGGCGGACAACCTTTGTACGAATACAAGGTCGAACTTATCCGCGACGGTAAAGTAATTGACGAAAAAACGGGGCGTTTTGCGTTCAGAGAAGTGAAACTCGAACAAAGCCCCACAAGCAAAGATACGATCGGTTATCGCTTTATAATAAACGGCGTTCCCGTATTTATAAAAGGTTCGAACTGGACGCCCGCAGAGTGTTTTATCGGCAGCATAAAGGATGAAAAATATTATAATTTAATCAAAAAAGCAAAAGCCGCCAACTTCAATATGTTAAGAGTATGGGGCGGCGGAATATACGAAAAAGACGTTTTTTACGATATTTGCGATAATCTCGGTATTCTGGTGTGGCAGGATTTTATGTTCGCTTGCGCCGATATTCCCGAAGATAACGCAGAATTTATAGCGAACGTAAAACGAGAAGTTACGTATCAGGTAAAAAGATTGAGAAATCATCCGTCGATCGTCTATTGGTGCGGCGGTAACGAAAAGACCGGTACTTACGGTTTGCAGATTTCGAGAGGCGATTATTTCGTCGACGTTTTCTTAAGGGGCTTGATACTGAACCTGGACGAATCCCGCCCGTATGCAAGGCAAAGTCCGTGCAGTTTAACGGACGTAGGCAACGATAAGACGACGGGCGAATCGCATGCCGGGTGCTTTGAAGCGTGTCTGGAAAGAGGTATAGAATATTATCGCGAAGTGCTTGCGGAAAACGTCATTCCTTTCGTGTCGGAATGCGCGATAATGGGTCCTTGTTCTCTTCAGGGGCTGACAAGAATGTTCCCGAAAGATAAGATATGGCCGATGAACGAGTATTGGTCGGACAGGCTTATGGATAATCCGTATTCGGCTGTTTTAATGGATTTCCCGACGAGGGAGAAACGCTATGCGGAGTTTTTATACGGCGAGTGCAAAAACGTACGGGATTTTATAGCAAAGGGCATGACCGCTCATGCGGAAACGCTGAGAGCGGAAATCGAATACGCAAGATTCAACGAAGATAAATGCGGCGGGTTTATGAACTGGATGTATTCCGATATATGGCCGTCGGCAACGTGGGCTGTGGTCGATTACTATCTCGAGCCGAAGCAGGCGTATTATCAGATGAAAAAGAGTTACGCGCCCGTTCTTCTCACTTACGTCGATACGAAAGACGGTTTGAATCTGGCCCTTATAAACGATACGCGAAAGATATTGACGGCGAAGATAACTTACGGAGAAAAGACGTTGGACGGCAGAGTTTTATTCAGCGACTTTATCGACGCAACGGTTGAAGGCGGCAGCGTTTTCGGTAAAATCGTAAATAAGGAAACGCAGGAGAAAACCTCTTATCTGTTCGCGGAAGCCGTAATCGGCGGCGAGAAAGTTACGACGGTATTTTCGTCTGCCATGTGGAGAAATTGCAAGTTTAACGGCGATTATTCTTATACCGTCAGAACCGAGAAGGGCAAAACCGCCGTTACGTTCAAAGCGAATTCGTTCGTGAAAGGGATAAGTCTGAGTTTACCCGATAACTATAAGTACGAGTATACGGATAACTATTTCGATATGCAAAAAGGCGAAGAAAAAACCGTTTATATTTCGGCGGTCGCAGACGAAGAAACGATTTCCGTAACGGATTTTTCAAAGGAAACAAAATAAAATATGGTAGATTTGACTGATTTGAAATTAAATAACGTCGAATTTTTCCGCCGTAACGGGGAACTTTACGGCGAGGTGAAATCCAAAGAACTCAACGCTTGCTATGAATTGAAAGACGTAACATTCCAAAGACCCGCCGAAGGTGTTTTAATGGATCTGGACGGTACGACGCTCGACAGCGAAGGGTTCTGGGTTTACATAATTCAGACGACGATGGCTAAATTAATGGGAAATCCGGAATTCACTTTGGAGGACGCGGACGAACCGTTCGTTTCGGGTTATACAACGGTAGAGCATTTAAGGTATTGCATAAACAAATACTGCAAAGATAAAAAGATAGAGGACGCGAACGCCATATACCATATAACCGCAAGCGAGGAACTCGAAAAGGTTATGAAAGGTGAAGGCAACGCGAACGCGTTCAAGCCGAACGAAGGACTTAAAGAGTTTTTGCTCGAAGTAAAACGGCGGGGAATAAAAATCGGGCTTGCCACGAGCGGGCTTAAATATAAAGCGATCCCCGAAATAGTTTCGGTGTTCCGACAATTGGATATGGGTGATCCGTTAAAGTTTTACGACAGCATAATAACGGGCGGTGACAGAAAAAACGTAGGAGCTTACGGAACGGTGGGCGAAATAGCGAGCAAACCGCATCCGTTTATTTACAGCGAACTCGCTCATTTAGGGTTAAGCGTAAAAAACGACTCGCACGTTCTGGGCATAGAGGACTCGTCCGCCGGCGTGTTGTCGTTGAGATTCGCGGGCTTTCCCGTTGTCGGATTGAATACGGGCAATATATCAAAAAGCGGGCTTGATAGTTTTTGCTATAAAAAGGTTGATAACCTTATTGAAATTTTGGAGATTTTATAATGAAGATATTATCTATAGGTAACAGTTTTTCACAGGATTCCACGGCGCTTTTGCAACTTTTAACCGATAAAATAACGGAGATAAAGAATATCAATATGTTGATTGGTATCTTCCCGATACCGATAATTTCGATTTGATCATATGGTTTCACGGTGGCGGATATACGTTAAGGCTTATAAACAACAATGAGCAAGAAGAAAGTACGAAATTTACCGTTTTCGGGGTAAAAACAAAGGCGAAATTCGGTAAGTTCGAGGTAAAAACATTTTGACTTAAAAACGGTAAAATAAAAGAAAAAGAACTTTGGGTTTAATGTTGATATGGATAAAATTTCATCGTATATAAAGGAAAATTGGATAAAAACTTTTCATCCCGCAAACGAACTTGCGGGAGATGTAAAAATTAACCATCCCTATGTTTCGCCGTGCGCGACGGATTATTACACGGAAATGTTTTATTGGGACACCTATTTTATAAATATAGGTCTTATGCTTGACGGTTATTCGGAGCAGGCGAGAAACAATATAGACAACATTTCCAAGTTTATAAACACGCTCGGATATATGCCTAACGCGAATTATATTCTTGACAGATCTCAACCTCCGTTTTTCACTCGTATGGTTTACGATTTCTATAAGAAGTCGGGCAATAAGTCGATTATCGAGGATTATATCGAAACAATACTTAAAGAATACGACTTTTGGCAGACGCACCGTAAGAACGCAATCGGTCTGAATTCTTACAGGAACAATGACAACGAAGCCGATATTATGCGTAACTATGAATGGCATCATGGCAGGGTTTTAGAAAACGGCGAAACGAAAGAGGAAAAACTTGTAATCGGCGGGGATATTATGGCTATTGCCGAGAGCGGACTTGACTTTAATATGCGGTTTAAAACGCCGAAAAGCCGTATTGCCGCACACGAGTTTTCGCATCTCGATTTGGACTGCATCTTATATGATATGGAAATAAAAACCGTCGAAATGTTGCGAATGCTCGGGCGTGATAGCGAAGCCGAAAGGTTTGAAAAAAACGCTGCGGAAAGAAAAGATTTGATGAATAAATACTATCTGACAAAAGACGGAATTTATCTCGATTACAATATGAAAACGGGCGGACATTCCGAAATTTTATCTGCGGCGTCGTTGTATCCATACGCATTCGGCGTTTCAAGCAATAAAGACGGCGCGTTAAAGGTTTTGAAACGGCTCGAAATCGAATATGGGTTATCGGCTTGTGAAAAACGCGATGACGATTTGTTTTTTCAATGGGATTATCCGTGTATGTGGCCTGCAGCAACCTGCCTTGCATATATGGGGCTGAAAAATATCGAACTTGACAAAGACGCAACCCGTATCGCAAGCAAATATGTTTCTGTTGTGAGAAAAATATTTGACGAAACGGGCAGACTTTGGGAAAAGTACGACGCTCTGACGGGTAAAATAGCGGAAACCTGCGAATATGAAACTATGCCTATGATGGGTTGGACTGCTGCGGTATATCGCTATTTCGTAGAAAACGATAAACTTTGATAAAACGAGTAAAATTCAGAGAAAACAGAGTAAACGAAATGATAAAATTACAACCCGTATTGAAAGACTATTTATGGGGCGGAGAAAAGTTAAAAACGATTTTCGGAAGAGAAAAAGACGGAATCATTGCCGAAAGTTGGGAAGTATCCGTACATAAAGACGGAGAAAGCACGATTTCGGGAACGAATAAAACTTTTGCCGAATATCTTAAAGAAAATAAAAATGCAGTTGATCTAAACGGCGGCGAATTCCCCGTGCTGATTAAATATATAGACGCGGCAAAAAATCTTTCGGTTCAGGTTCACCCGAATGACGAATACGCGCAGAAATACGAACACGACAACGGCAAAACAGAAATGTGGTATATTATTTCGGCAGACAACGGCGCGGGTATTTATTGCGGTTTCAAGCGCGATACGAACAAGGAAGAATTTCTTGCCAAAGTTCACGACGGCACGGTGGAAGAATTATTGAATTTCATTCCCGTCAAGGCGGGCGATTGCTACCTTATCAAAGCGGGAACGGTTCATGCTATCGGCGCAGGCTGTGTAATTTGCGAAATACAGCAAAACAGCAACGTTACTTATCGCGTTTACGATTACAATCGCCGCGGAGCGGACGGAAAACTTCGTCCGTTACACGTCGAAAAGGCTGTGGACGTAATCAATTTCAAGGCGTTTAAGGACGAAACAAACTGCGGTGAATACGAAAATTTGAGCGGCAATAACGGCGAAATACGCCACCTTACGGCTTGCAAATATTTCCGCACCCGTGAACTGAAACTGAACGGAAAATATACGGAAAAGAACGAAAAAACGTTTACCGCAATCGATTTCGTGGCGGGTAGCGGCGAGATAAACGGCGAAAAGTTTGTTTCGGGCGATAGTTTCTTTGTTCCTTGCGGCGAAGAATTTACCATAAACGGCAACGCCACGGCGATTTTGACTACCGAAAACACGGTAAATGTGTAGTGTTCAATCTATATTTTACTGAAGCAGAAAGTAGGTTGTGGCGTTTTAGACGAAACGAAGTTTGTTCCAGATGAAATAACTGTGGCAAGTCTTGGCAACGACACCGGTATTTACGGTGCAGCTGCCTTATCAATGAACAGATAGAAAAATTAAAAATTTGAATATGTAGTCCCGTATGAACTGATAATCTATAAGGTATTTTCCGTCTTCATGGTTTTTCATGATATAATGATAACAGAAAAAT
>ULQL01060427.1_pt1 | contig 23894 bp, 27 predicted proteins | sample 1954411 | NCBI WGS metagenome assembly ULQL01 (sample SAMEA4835654, study PRJEB28245) | human gut metagenome | biome: gut microbiome; material: fecal sample | place: Denmark | collected 2008 | reverse complement strand
CAGTCACTTGAGCCATGTTCAATGTCCTTATAATCACTTTTAGCTTTTGATCTAAATAATCCTATTGTTGAGAATACAATATATATAATTGTGTAGTATGCTAATGTTTTAAAAAATGCTCCTATATATTTCTCTCCAAATACTTTTCCAAAAGTATTAAAACTTGTAATATTTGAAAATATTTGCTCTATAAATATACTAAAATCAAAAATTCCATTGTTCGTTGATTCAACAATGGAATATGCAATTGGAGAAACTAGGATTATTGCTAAAATAATCCATAGAATTCCTATTATTATTAAACTTTTTTTATTATCTTTTAATGTTTTTCTTACTTTCATGTTCATAGATTCCTATCACCTTTTCATTAGTTTTTATCTATCCATTTCTACTTGTTTAATTTTTCCTTTTCTTTCTCTTCTTTGTTCTCTTTGTTTTGAAATAACCTCATATGCTCTTGGATTTTTCATAGTTTTAGTTTCATTTGCTGTTACTAATTTACTACTATTTCCACTTTTTTCTACATATCCATTTTCAACACCAATTCCCATTTCTCCTTGTGTTTGAATATGATCTTTTAATACTGTGTCTAGAGTTTGACCTACTTCAATTTCATATTTATTTTCACGTGTATTGAATACTATTCCCATTCCTGTTACTTCTGTTTTGATTTGGTTATTTTCTGAACGTACAGTTGTACTACTCATATAAATACTCCCTTCTATTCTTTACTCTCTCTAATTTCAAATGCAAAATATGATTTGTATGGTTTTAATTTGCATTTACCTTTTACTTCATTTGTTTCTTCATCAAAATATAAAATTGGCTTGATTTCTTCTGTTGTTTCTGGATCTATTATTGATATAGGCCTCTTTAAATCAGGTGTATATCTAAACTCTTTATATTCTTGTTCTTGCTCTGAATATAAAGTATCAAACTTAATTGGTATAGGACGTTTAGCTATTTTTACTTTGTCCTCCTCTAAAAGTCCCATGTTAATAACTACTCTATCTTGCCCAAAAGATAAAATTACTAATTCTTCCTCATTTTCTGGTTCATCAACAAAAAATGTTTTCTTTTTTAAATTTCCATTTAATTCTTCAGCATACTCTAAACGTTGTACTGTAAATTTTGGATACTCTTGTAATAATTCTCTTGGTGTTTTGTTCACCCTATAAATTACTGTATTTACTCCTTGAGGATCTGTAATACTAAAGTGTTTACCTTGTATTTTGTCCATCTTTTATACTCCTTTTTCTATGAATTGTAGTATAATACATAGTTTGTCTTTTGTTAAATTTCATCACTACATTAAATTATAGTACATTTTTAGCAATATGTCAACCTTTTCGAGCGATAAAATTTATGTTAACTACGTATTTCTCTTGGATTATATTTTGATATTTTCTTTAATTGTTCAAATAATTTCTTTTCTTCCTCTGTTATATCAGTAGGATTCATTATTTGAATATTTATAATTAAATCTCCTCTACCACCTTTTCCGTCAAGGTACCCCTTTTCTTTAAGCCTTAAGCTTTCTCCACATTGTGTTCCTTGTGGTATATATAGTAATATTTCTTCATCAATAGAGGAAATATTTAATTTTGTTCCTAAAGCAGCTTCCCAAGGTGTTACATATAAATTCTTAATTAAATCAACACCATTTAATGTAAACTTTTTATCATTTTCTATATGAATTCTTACTAATAAATCTCCAGCTTTTCCTCCGTTTTCCCCTGGTTTTCCTTGCCCCATTAAACGTATTTTTTCTTCATTTCTAATTCCAGCTGGTATCTTTATATTAAATTCTCTCATTTTTCCATTTACAGCTCTTAATGCTAGCTTTTTTTCTACTCCATAAAATGCATCAAATATAGATACTGTGATTTCAGTTTCTATATTTTCTCCTTTTATAGGAGCTTTGCCACCATTTATATCTTCACTTTTAGCTTTATTATTTTTAATTTCACCAAAAAACATTTGAAAAAACTCAGCAAATGCAGACTTCTTTTCTTTTTTAGCTTGTCCTCTATTTTTCTGCTTTTTACCTATACGAGAATTCCACATTCTATCATATTTTCTTCTTGTAGAAGTATTTGACAAAGTTTTATATGCTTCATTTATGTCTTTAAATCTTTCTTCTGAAAAATTACTGGTAGTATTAATATCCGGATGATATTTTTTCGCCTGTTCTCTATATGCTTGCTTTATTTGTTCTGTTGTTACATTACTGTTTGGCAACCCCAATATCTTATAATAATCTTTGAAAATCATTTAGATTTCCCCCTAGTATGCCCTCTAATTTCTCTGTCTTTTGTTATGTGCCATATTATATCATATATTTTTAGCGTTTTAAATAGTTTTAAGCCAATTCTATTAAATTATCTAGCAATTTTGAATATGGTATTCCACATTCTTCCCATAGTTTTGGATACATACTAATTTGAGTAAAGCCTGGCAAAGTATTTATTTCATTTATACATACTTTGTTGTCACTTTTTCTGATAAAGAAATCTACTCTTGCTAATCCTTTTCCATCAACAGCTTTGAAGGCTTTTATTGCTAATTTTTTAATTTCTTCTTGTTTTTCTTTTTCAACTTCCGCAGGAATAACTACTCTAGATTGTGCATTATTATATTTTGCATCAAATGTATAAAAGTCCTCTGCTGGCAAAATTTCTCCTACGCAAGTAGCTTTTACGTCTGTGTTTCCAATTACAGCACATTCAACTTCTCTTCCTATTATTTCTTCTTCTATTAAAATTTTAGTATCATATTTACTTGCATATTCAATAGCTTGCTTTAATTCTTCAATGTTTTCCGCTTTCTTTATTCCAACTGATGAACCTGAATTAGATGGCTTAACAAAAACTGGTAATCCTAATTTACTTTCTATTTTCTTACAAATTTGATCTAAATCTAATGTTTCTTCATCAAAGTTTTTATGAACATATGTATATTTTCCCTTTTCAGCCTTTACATAAGCATAGTCTGCTTGAGGAATTTGTGCTTTATCAAATACTATTTTTGCATACACTTTATCCATACAAATGCTTGAACTAAGTACTTTGCAACCTACATATTTAATTTTTAATAATTCTAATAATCCTTGGATTGTTCCATCCTCTCCATACAAACCATGTAATACAGGAAATGCTATGTCCAAACTTTTTAAGCATTCAAATTCATTTTCTATTTTTTCTAGTTCTGTTATTTCATCTCCAACATGTAATGGTATAATGTCATTTACTGGTTTTGTATATTTATACCATTCTCCACTTTTGCTAATATATATTGGTAGAATTTCGTATTTTTGTTTATCTAAATTAGAAATTATTGAAGTTCCTGAAGATATAGAAACCTCATGTTCTGTAGACATTCCTCCAAATATAACACCTATTTTTTTCATAAATTTTTCCTCTCTTTCTAACAAATAGCTTCACAAATTTCTGTAAATTTCATATAATTTGATGCTTTTATTAATACAACATCATCTTTTTGCAATCTTTCATTTAATAATTTTATTGCTTCTTCATTTGAATTACAAATGTATGTATTCTCTATTCCATTTTCTTTGGCTTTATTTATTAAACTTTTTACCTCTGTTCCTACACAAATAAGAATATCAATATTATCTTGTGCAACAACTTCTCCAATTTTTTCATGTATCTCTTGACTGTATTCTCCTAATTCTCCCATATCTCCTAACACAGCTATCTTTCTTGGATTAGGTAATTTGCTCATATAATCCAAAGCAGCTTTCATTGAATCATAATTTGCGTTATAACAGTCATTTATAACCATAGCTCCACATTTTGCTTGTTTTATTTCCATTCTTTTTTTAGTAAGTTCAAAATTTTCTATTCCTTTTAATGCCCTTTCAATTGGAATTTCAAATACTTTTGCAACACTTAAAGCACATAAACTATTTGATACAAAATGTTCTCCTCCAACTGGAATATGTACATTATATGTTTTGGAATCTATAACTGCTTCACAATCTGTTCCATTTTCATGGAATATTGCATTTTTTCCTATAATCATACTTCCTGCTTGTGTTCCATATGTAATAACATTATATTTATCTTTTTCTTTTTCATACCACGCATTTAATAAATCATTATCATAATTTATTATTACTGTTCCATCTTTATTCAAGCCCTCTAGTATTTCAAGTTTTGCTTTTAATATATTTTCTCTCGAACCTAAAAGTCCAATATGCGCTGTCCCTATGTTTGTAATAATTGCAACATCTGGTTTTGCAATTCTAGAAAGCAAACTTATCTCTCCAAATGAGTTCATTCCCATTTCAAGTACCATTACTTCTTCATCTTTTAAGCTAAGTAATGTAAGTGGCATACCTATTTCATTGTTATAATTTCCTTGTGTTTTTAGCACTTTATATTTTTGTGAAAGTACACTTGCTACCATATCTTTTGTGCTTGTTTTTCCTACACTTCCTGTAATTGCAACCACTGGAATATTGCACATACTTCTTTTATATTCTGCTAATTCTTGTAAACATTTTACTGTGTTTTCTACTAAAACTATTGTTGCTTCTGGGTATTTTTTTAATACTTCGTTTGAAACTTCTACATTTTGTAGAATACATGCTATAGCGCCTTTTTCTAGTGCTTGTTCATATAGGTTACTGCCATTAAAATTTTCACCTTGAATTCCCAAATAAATTTCACCTTTATTTAGAATTCTTGTATCTTTGCATAATTTGTCAAAAACTAAATTTTCATTACCTTGAATTAACTTTCCATTGCATTTCTCTATTATATCTTTAATTGTTATTTCCATATTTCTACCTTCTTCTTTTTTTATTTATTATATTCCAATTTATATAATTTTTGCAATAAATTTACACGAAAAAATCGCCTTAGTTTTATACTAAAGCGATTTTTTTCAAATCACTGAGCTGTTCTATTAGCAATTTCTATTGCTTTTGTAACAATGTTACCGCAAGTTTTTAATGACGTATTAATGTGTTAATGTTCCATTTGGTGTATTGGTTATCACCAAAATATCTTGTTCTTCTCCTGTTTTAGCATTTATATATACTAAAAAGTCTGTGTCATCAACTTTTCCTTTAAACTCCCAACATAATACTTCAGTTTTCCACTCAGTTGGAATTATTGCTAAATTTTCACTTAAAATTTCTATTTTTGAATTTAAGTCTTTTTTAGCCTGCTCTTTTGTTATTTTCACATCTGATATATTTCTTTTTTCATGGCTATTTAAATATCCTGTTGTCTCAATTCCCATTATTTCTCCATTATCTAGAGCAACTTTTAATTTGATTAAATCTGGGTATACTGTTACTCCATCTTGTTCATATGCATAGTTTATTGTCACAATTCCATCTTGTTTTAAATAATAGGTTTCTTTCATATCATCAAATCCACGAGATTTTAAAAAGTCTTTTCCTATTTCGTCAGCTCTTTCTTGTGTTACACTTTCTGCTTGAATATCTCTGTTATAGTTCATAAATACTACATGTCCACCTTTTTCAGAAATAGATATTACCATATTTGAATTTGTTTCTCCATTTACTTTTACACTAAAATCAAATGTTGGCATATTAGTGTTTTCGGATTTTCCCGTTGAAGTTATTTCTTGAACTTTGTCTTCTCCAATAAATTTTTTAGCAATTTCTTGTGCTTTTTGTTCATCTATATTATCACCTGTTAGACCTTTCTTTTCTTTGCTAGTTATGTGTTCAGAAAATGCTCCATCATAAATTAATCCCGAATATTCGTGGAAGTTTTGCTCCATATTACTAAAACTACTTTTTGAAATATTGCTAACCTCTTGCGCAAAAGCAACACTTCCTTTTTTAGTTAATTCTCCCCAACTAATTCTTCCACTTCCTATATCTGCGGATAATTGGTCTAAAGTGTTTTTTAATTGTACGCTATAATTATGCAATTCTTTTAAATTATCTAAATCCTCTTGTGTTAATTTTTCATTTTTTATATTTTTTCTAGATAATGAAAAACTATAATCACTCACTTGATTTAAAAATTTTGCTGTATTCTCAAGTTCTACCGATTCTATAGGTAATCTTGACAAATACACTTGTGCTAAATTGGCTTCTTTCCATACATTTGTTAATGTTTCTGCTCCATGTTCTGAGGTACTTGATATAAGTGATTTTGCCAAATATGTTTCCACATCTTGTACGTAATTTACTAATTCATAAAAAGCCATATTATATTGGTTTTCTGAAGCTTGTCTATAGTCTACTTGTTTTTTATAAATCCATATTCCCATTGCTATTATTATAGCAAATAAAACTACTACAACACTAAGCATGTGTCTATCTTTTAATCTGTTTTTCCAATCTACTAATTTATTCATTTTTTATCTTCCTTTCTTATTTACAAAATCTATGTTTTCCAATAGTTTTTATAAGAGGTCTTGACCAAATCCACTTGTTTGTCGCAGTGGCAGGATTAAAATAATATACAGCTCCACCAGTTGGATCCCACCCATTCATTGCATCTCTTGCTGCTTTCATTACAGTTGCTTCATCCTCCATAGCTTGATTTATTTGTCCGTCAGCCACTGCCGTAAAAGCACCCGACTGATAAATTACTCCTGCAATAGTATTTGGAAACCTTGAGTCTTTTACTCTGTTTAATATCACTGCTCCAATTGCCACTTGTCCTTCATAAGGTTCTCCTCTTGCCTCCCCATTTATTGCTCTTGCAAGAAGCTGTACGTCTGACCCTCTGCCACTACTTGCAGCTTGCACTTCTTCCTTTGGTAACATATTTATTACATAAATAATAAGAAATATTAAAGCTATAAAAATGCTAAAAATCAATTTTTTTCTCATAATAAACTCCTGAATTTTTGTTATTGGTATTTTGCACATTTTTTTGTAAAATTATTCATTTTATTGTGATTTTGAATAATGTGTGATACAATTGGTTCAAATAAATACAAGGAGAAAGAAATTTTATGAGAAAAGTGATAATCTTTTATGCATCCTATGGTGGTGGACATTTATCAGCTGCAAAATCTATTCAAAAATACATAACAGAAAATTATGAAAATGTTGAAACTCAAATGATAGACTGTATGAAATATGTAAATAAACCTATAGAAAAGATGACAACTGGTGCTTATAGAGAAATGGCTAAAAAAGCTCCAAAGTTGTGGGGCAAAGTATATGAAGGCTCTCAAAAAGGCTTGCTTTCTGAAATTAGCAAAGATAGTAATAAATTGATGGCTAAAAAATTAGGAAAATTAATTAATGAAATAAATCCTGATTTAATTATTTCCACTCACCCATTCAGTAGTCAAATGGCAAGTTATTTAAAAGAAAAAGGTAAAATTGATTGTGAAATTGCAACAATTTTAACTGATTTTGCTATTCATAAACAATGGCTTGTTGGTAGTGAATATACAAATAATTTCTTCGTCTCAAATGATAATATGAAAAATGATATGATTGAATTAGGAATAAATGAAAATAAAATCCATGTTACCGGAATTCCTATGTCTGATAGATTTTTCGAAAATTTTGATAAAGAAAAAATCTATAAAATGTTTGAATTAAATCCTAGTAAGAAAGTAATTTTATTTTTCGGTGGTGGTGAATTTGGTTTAGGAAAAGATAGAACTGTTCAAGTTTTAGAAGCTTTTATCAAAAAACTTACTGATTTTCAAATTGTTGCCGTAGCAGGTAAAAATGAAAAAATGAAAGAGGCTTTTGAAGAATTAGTTAAAAATAATCAAGCTGAAGATAGAGTTAGAGTTCTTGGTTTTACAGATAAAGTTCCAGAACTTATGAATATATCTTGCTTAGTTGTAAGTAAGCCTGGTGGTCTTACAACTACTGAGAGTTTAGCTTCTAACTTACCTATGATAATTATTAATCCAATACCCGGTCAAGAAGAAGAAAATGCTGAATTTTTAGAATCTAAAGGTGCTGGTATCTGGCTTAGATCAGATGCTGATCCAGACGAAATAATTGATTCGGTATTCAAAGATGAAAATAAACTTATTGAAATGAGAGAAAATGCAATTAAACTTGCTAAAAAGAATTCTACTAAAGAAATTTGTGATATATTATTAAAATAAATTTTTATATTTATATAATATAAAAAATAAGATGTGGTAAATTTTATTATTTACTACATCTTATATTTTTGCTCTCGCTTTTACTACAAACCTTTTACTTCCATCTTTATTGCATGTTATCAATGTTACTTCTGTATTGCCTTTTGTCAACTGGCTAGTACAATCTGTGTCATATGGTCCAACAGTATAGGTATCATATACTTCATAGTCTAAAGTTTTTCCAGTTAAATCTGTTATTTTTACAATTGCTCCTTTTTTTATTTTATTTAACTTTCCAAAAAATCTTGAATCTTCATAATTATGTCCTACAATACACATATTTCCAACTTCATTTGGATTTGCGCCCCAATATTTGTTTAATGATATTTTTAACAAAGCTGTTGATGTTGATGACAAAACTGGATATTTTATTCCAAGGCTAGGAATATTTAGATTAGCTATCACATCATAAGTTTTTCCATTCCTTGCTTTATATTTTGATTTGATTTTTTTAGTAGTATTTTGAAATTGCTCATTTGTATTAGTCACATTATCTTCATTTTTAATATTATTTTTCTCTTCATGATTATTATTAAAGCTTGCAACAATCATATTATCATTTAGTTCTATACTACTAACTTGAATATTTTCTTCTCCTTTATAAGTGTTGTTTTTAGCTTCTTGTATATTTGACACAACAGCATATATTTTATATGAAGATATTGTTACAGTTAAACCTAATATTATAGGAAGTATAAACATCCTTTTCTTCTTTCGTGTATTTGAAGTTATATTTGTGTTCTTTTCCTGATAATCATTTGGCACAAATAAAATTTGATTCATCTTTGTCTCCTTAAAATATTATTTAAGAGGGATTATATTCTTAGTTTAATAAGTATATATAAATTCCCTCTTATATAATAAACATTAAATATCTCTTAGTTTATTTGTTCTTATAAATGCATATCCACCACATAAAGCAGTAATTGTAATAACTACAATAACTCCCATTCCAATACCTGTTTGAGGTAATTTTCCTGTTGCTTTAGTATTATCTGTTATTTTATCAGTCTCATTTGGTATATTTGAAGCTTTTCCGCTTCCATCCATTGAATAAATTTCTGCTTCATATACTGTTTTAGTATCCATTACTAACTTTCCCCATAGTGCGAACTTCTTTGTACCTGTAAAACCTGATAAATCTTTTTCAAATTTTCCATCTTTAGTTTCTACCCAATCTTTTTCATTATATTGTGGTAATGTCTGTTTGTATTTTGTTAAAAATTCAGCATATGTTATTTTTGAATTTTTATATTCTTCTTTTAATGCTGTTAATTCACTAAACTTTTTATCAGTTACTTCTACAAATTGATAGTATAATTTATAACTTCCTGTATAGTTTTTTACAGTTATACTTGATGTACCATTAAATATTACATATGGGAAAGACAAATATTGTTTTGTGTCTTCTGTACCTGTATTATTATTTGAATTTACAACAGTTACTGTACAAGTTGCTTTTTTGTTACCATCTTGTGTAGTTACAGTAATTATTGCAGATCCAACTTTCTTTCCTGTTATTTTTCCTGCATTATCAACTGCTACAATAGATTCGTCACTTGAAGTCCAAGTTACTATTTTGTTTGTGGCATTAGTTGGTTTAAATGTAGGTGTAAGTGTAAGTGTTTCTCCTAATTTTAAAGTTTTTGTTGATGGTAATGAAATACCTTCTAATGCAATGTCTGGATTTAAATTGTCTACTAATATATAACCATATATATTTTTTAATCCAGTCCCAGAAAAATATATCCACATATAATATAATCCATTTTCAGGAGCAGATATATTAGTTTGAGGATGTCCATATCCGTTCATACCTGTAGAAGCATCATGACCATTCCAGTAATTCCAAGTAGTCCAATTTGAAGTAGGTGGAGTTGTTTTTAACATTCCCTCAAGTTCCATTACATCTCCATTTTTTGCCTTAATTTCTTTATATTTACTTATAATGCTAGTATCTGTAATTTTCTCATATTGATAATATGCCTCACTATTTGAAGCACATCTTAATGCAATTTGAATACAATCTGCAGCATTGTTACCAAATTGTTTTCCGTTATTAAGTACTGTATAGTTTGCTACCCTTAAATATGGTGTTTTTAAATTAACAGAATATGGTTGTAATACCACAGTATCTGTGGTTTTATCTTTTATCGTGATATAACCTGTATCAACAACATTTATAACATCTCTTAAATCTTTTGTAGTAGTTGTTACATCAACAACTGCTGTTGTTTCAGTATATTCTGTTATTAAATGCCATGTTCCTACTTCTGCAGCTGCAGTTTTTGTAAGGCCATATTCATATTCATGTGTTTTATCTAAAGTCAATCCTTTAAATTCAAATTTCATACTACCATTGTTTGAATAAATATTTCTTGTTACACTTACATCAGTTGCATTAACTACATTAGGTATTAATAATAGAATAGCAAATATTGCTATTATTAAATATTTAGCTTTTGTCATTTTAATTTTTCTCCTTTGATATAATATTATTCATTGATTTTTTTATCAAATATAGACATTGCAATTTTCCCAACTACTGGTAATTCTGGATCTTCTCCCTTATTAACTTTAACAATTCCAATAATTACAAGAGCAATATATAATCCATATACAATTGTTGAGAAAAATGGAATATATACAGGAATAAATCTATAAATCATGTATATTACCATATATCCTATACCTATAACTATAGCTTGTGCTGCATGGATTTTTGTATTTCTTTCATTGTCTTTCATACCATATAGTACAATAAGACCTCCAATCCATGTAAATATGTATGCTAAAACTCCTTTTCCTTTTTCTGACATATTTTTCATCTCCTTTCTCTATTTTTCATTTATATGTATATCAATAAAATCGAAAAAAGTCAATGTTTTTTTACTTTTTGCACAGAAAAAGTTGAAAAGTATTTCACACTTTTCAACTTCTTATAATTCTCTTCTTCCTTCCAAAGCTTTACTTAAAGTAACTTCATCTGTGTACTCTAAATCTCCACCTACCGGAATTCCATGTGCAATTCTTGTAACCTTTACTCCAAGTGGTTTTACAAGTTTTGATATATACATTGCTGTTGCTTCTCCTTCAACTCTTGGATTTGTTGCTAAAATTATTTCTTTAACTTGTCCTTCCATTAAACGTGAAAGTAACTCTTTTAATTTTATATCATCTGGCCCTACTCCATTCATTGGAGAAATACTTCCATGCAATACATGGTAAACACCTTTAAATTCATGCGTTCTTTCCATTGCAACAACATCTCTTACATCTTCTACAACACAAATAATAGAATGATCTCTATTTTGATTACCACATATTGGGCATGGGTCTGTATCTGTAATATTATAGCATTGTGAACAATATTTTAAATTCTTTTTTGCATCTTGTATTGCTGTTATAAATTCATTAGTTTCTTCTTCACTTGCATCTAATATATGAAAAGCAAGCCTTGCTGCTGTTTTGTTTCCAATGCTAGGCAATTTTTCAAATGCTTCAATTAATTTTTCTATTGATGGTGAATAATATGACATCTTACATTAACCCCGGAATATTGTATTTTCCAAGCTCTTGCGCTTGTGCACTGTCAACTTTTCTTAATGCTTCATTTACACAACTTAATATTAAATCTTGTAACATTTCTACATCTTCTGGATCAACAGCTTCTTTTTGAATTTTAATTTCTTTTAATTCTTTACTACCAGATACTTTTACATATACTGCTCCACCACCAACACTTGCATCAAACTCTTTATTTGCAAGTTCTGTTTGTGATTTTTCCATATCTGCTTGCATTTTTTTTGCTTCTTTCATTAATTGATTGATGTTCATTCCACCAAATCCTCCCATTCCTCCTGGGAAACCTCTTTTTGACATTGTAATACACTCCTATTCTTCTATAATATTTATTGGAATATCTAATTCCTCTTTAATTGTATCTTCTGAGTTCTTTTGTTTAGCCTTTTGAGCTAAAATAGCATCTTGACAATCTAATAATTTAATTCTCATCTCTTTACCACATTCTATTGAAACAAGTCTTGTTAATTCTTGTATATTTTCCGGCTTTTCCATAATGCTCTTTACAAATGGAGTCAACCCATTTTGAAATACTATACCAACTGTCATGTCATTTAACATTGTCGCAACGGTGTTTAGTAAGTTACTTGCTAAAAGCATTTTTCTGTCTTGTTTTAATTGTTCAATTATTTTATTCCAGAATGGCAATTTTTCTATATTTAAATTTGAAACCTGTTCAATGTGTACTTTTCCTACAGGCTTATCAAATTTTTTTTCTTGTTTTGGCTCTGTACTTTGTTGAACTACTACCTTAATATTTCCTGAATTTATTTTATTTTCTAAATTATTTAATCTTGCTGTTATATCTTCAAGTCCTGATGTATTTACACTTTCTTGTGGACTACAAAGCTTAATCATTTCAACTTCAAATAGTACTGTTTTTTGAGAAGACCATTTCATATTATTTTCAAGTTCTGATAATGCATAAATTATTTTAAGTAATCTTTCTTTTGAAATTTGCCTTGAAATTTCATCCATTTGTTTTAATTCGTCTTGGCTATATATTTCAAGATTTCCACCTGTTTTATATACTAACATATCTTTAGCATATTTAATAATTTCCCATAATAAGTTGTTTAACTCTTTTCCTTGATTAGTAATGTCTTCAATTGTTTTTAATATATCTTCTACTTTATATTCAGCAATTGCTTTCATAATTTGTGCTATAAATGTTAGTTTTGGAATTCCAACCAAATCTTTAACTAAATTTTCATCAATTTTATCATTTCCTTCTTGAATACATCTTTCAAGAATACTTAAAGCATCTCTCATTGCTCCATCTGCTAAAACTGATATTATTTTTAATGCTTCTTTTGTAATTTCTATGTTACTTTCTTTACATACATACTCAAGTCTTTTACTAATATCATCATTTGATATTTTTTTAAAGTCAAAACGTTGACATCTTGAAAGTATTGTTGCTGGTAACTTTTGAGGTTCTGTTGTAGCTAATATAAATTTAACATGTGCTGGTGGTTCTTCTAATGTTTTTAAAAGTGCATTAAAAGCTCCTGTTGAAAGCATGTGAACCTCATCTATAATATATACTCTGTATTTTGCAAGTGTTGGTAAGAAATTAACCTCATCACGAATTGCTCTGATGTCGTCTACACTGTTATTTGAAGCAGCATCCATTTCAACAATATCTGTTAAAGAACCTGATAATGCAGCTTTGCAAATTTCACATTCATTACATGGCTCTCCATCTTGAGGATTTAAACAGTTTACAGCTCTTGCTAAAATTTTAGCAGTAGTAGTTTTTCCAGTACCTCTAGTACCATTTAATAAATATGCATGACCAACTCTACCAGACGTAATTTGATTTCTTAATGTCTTAGTAATAGCTTCTTGACCAACCATATCTGAAAATTTTAGTGGCCTAAATTTTCTATACAAAGCCGTATATGCCATACTTTTATCACCTTTTCTTTAATAAATAAATGATATGAAAATTTAGGGCACTAGTCACTCTATGGAGAATAATTCCACACAAAAGTATCTACTTATTGCTGCTTCCTTCCGGATCTGACAAGGTTCATAGGCTTTTATTGGTTTATTCTCCACACAATGACTACACCTTACTTTAATCATATCATTTGCATTATATACTTTTTTAGTTCAAATATCAAGTATTATTTTACTCTTTTAAAAATTATATCACTTGTGTCGTTTATTTCTAAATAACAATTTTTATCTTCTCCAAACTCACTAGTTGGAAGGTTCAATTCAATATTTGTCTTATATTTAGCTTTAGTAGTCTCTATTGTAAAGTCAAAAGAAACTTTGAATTTTATTTCTTCATAACTAGCTTCAATTTTTTCTAATAGGCTAGAATTATGTTCAATTTGTTTATCTTTGTCTGATCTATATTCTCCTATATTTGTATTGCTTATACGAAATACTGCAGTTCCACCTTTACTACCTATTTCTAAATTAGTTGAACTACTTTGACTTGCACCTTTAAACTCTAATTTTTCTTTAACTTCAAATTGTTCATCATATGCAAAAAGTCTACCTGCTTCACTATTAGGCATATATACTTTTATACTTCCTTTTTGAGGTTCTTCAAGTACTTTTATATTATCTATTTTTACTGATTTTATAAGTAAATTTTGTGAGTTTTCTGCATTTTGGTCAATGTAAAAATGGATATCATTATTTTGAAAAATACTAAAATCCCATTTCTTATCACTTTCTCCATTCTCCACGCCTTCAACTGTTCCAACTACTATAACCTTTGAAAGCTTGAATGGCATATTAGTTTCACCCTCTACTTCATATTTAATCATTAATATACCAACTATTACTAATACAAAAATTAGTATTGTTATTGCTATTACAAGTTTTATCATTTGCTTTTTACTATCTGTAAACATTTTGCTCTCCTTTTTTTATTGGCGGAGCAGGTGGGATTCGAACCCACGTGGCGCTTTCGAGACGCCTAATTGATTTCGAATCAACCTCGTTATGACCGCTTCGATACTGCTCCATATATTTTAATCTTTCTTTTTACTATTTCTCAATTCTTTAAAAAAATCTTTTAAAATTTTTTCGCACTCAGATTGTAATATTTCTGTTTCCACTTTCACTTTATGATTAAACTCATATTCAAACAAATTAAATACAGAACCACAAGCCCCAGTTTTTTTATCCATTGTTCCTATATATAATTTTTTTATTCTTGCTTGTATTAAGGCTCCTGCACACATGCTACATGGTTCTAATGTAACATACATTTCACAATCTGATAATCTCCATGCATTTAGTTTCTTGCTAGCTTTTTGAATTGCTATAATTTCTGCATGCCTAGTAGTATCTTTTTTTTCTTCTTTTTCATTATATGCTCTTGCTATGATTTTATTATCTTTTACAATAACTGCACCAACTGGTATTTCACCTTTTTCATATGCTTTTTTAGCCTGTTTAAGTGCCTCTTCCATAAACTTCTCTTTTTCTGTCATAGTTTCTCCTAGATTTATAAAAGTGGTGTGCCTAGCGGGAATTGAACCTGCGACCTCTCGCTTAGGAGGCGAGCGCTCTATCCAACTGAGCTATAGACACATGTATTTATATAATACAATATTTTTTTATTTTTAGCAAGTGTTTTCAAAAGTATGATTTTATGGTATATTTATATAGAGGTATTTTATGGAATTAAAAGAAAATGAGAGAATTGATGATTTAGAATTAAATAATTTAAAAATTATACAAAATAAGAATGGTTTTTGTTTTGGAATGGATAGCGTGTTACTTTCTGATTTTGCAAAGAATGTTAAATTAAATGCAAAAGTTATTGATTTAGGTACTGGAACTGGTATTTTGCCAATATTGCTTTCTGCCAAAACTAAAGCTTCCAAAATTGTTGGAATAGAAATTCAAAAAGAAGTTGCTAATATGGCTAGTCGAAGTGTTTTATTAAATAACCTACAAGATAAAATAGAAATTGTTTGTGAAGATATTAAAAACTTAAAAAATATTTATGAAACTAACTCTTTTGATGCAATTGTAACAAATCCACCATATAAAACTAAAGGCACTGGCGGAATAAATGAAGTTGAGGCTAGACTTATTTCTCGCCATGAGATAACTGCCAATTTAGAGGATTTTATTTCTATTTCTAGTTATTTATTAAAAGACCAATCTAGTATTTATATGGTTCACAGACCAGAAAGATTAGTTGATATTTTATCTCTTCTTAGAAAATATAAATTGGAACCTAAAGAATCAAAATTAGTACAACCAAATTGTGACAAAGCTCCAAACCTAGTTTTAATTAAAGCAACCAAAAATGCAAAACCATTTTTAAAAATTGACAAACCTCTCTATATATATAATTCTGATGGTACTTATACAGAAGAATTATTGAAAATATATAATAAAATTTAGGAGGGCTACATGGCTGGTAAAATTTATTTGGTGGCAACACCTATTGGAAATTTAAATGATATGACATTTCGTGCAATAGATACATTAAAAAATGTTGACTTAATTGCAGCTGAAGATACAAGACAAACTTTAAAATTATTAAATTATTTTGAAATTAGTAAGCCAATGATCAGTTATCATAGGCATAATGAAGATGTAAAATCAGAAGGTTTAATTGAAAAAGTATTAGCTGGAAAAAATATAGCAATAGTAACAGATGCAGGTACTCCTGGCATTTCCGATCCAGGCGAAGAAATTGTAAAAGAGGCAATAAAAAATAATATTGAGATTATTCCAATACCTGGTGCATGTGCCTTAATTAATAGTTTAATTGTTTCTGGAATTTCGACAACCGAATTTTCTTTTTATGGTTTTTTACCTTTAAATAAGAAAAATCGTAAAGAAAAATTATTGCAAATTATGAAAGAGCAAAAAACTGTTATTTTATATGAAGCTCCACATAAGTTGCAAAAGACTTTAGAAGATATTTTAGAAAATGTTGGAGATGTCCAAGGCTGTTTAGTAAGAGAGCTTACCAAAATTCATGAGCAAAAAATATATGGTAAAATTTCAGAACTAATAACTTTATCGAAAGAACCTAAAGGTGAATATGTAATTATTCTAGATTTAAATAAAACTGAAAATGCTGATGAAGTTGATTTTTCTAAAATGAGTTTAGAAGAACATTATAATTTTTATGAAAAATTAAGATTAGACAAAAAAGAAATTATTAAACAAATAGCAAAAGATAGAAATGTTAGCAAAAATGAAATTTATCAAAATTTTATAACAAAAAAATAGTGTAACCTCTCGTTACACTATTTTTTGATTTATTATTCTTCTTTAATTTCTGATAATTTTTCTAAACATTTATCACAAACTAATTTACCTTTGTATTCAGATAATTTTTTAGAATTTCCACAGAATATACAGTTTGGTTCATATTTTTTTAATATTATATTTGAGCCATCAACATATATTTCAATTGGGTCTTTTTCCGCAATTCCAAATTTATTTCTTAGTTCAATAGGAATAACAACTCTTCCTAATTCATCCACTCTTCTTACAATACCAGTAGCTTTCATGAAAAACCTCCTTAAAATAACATTTTTCGACAAATTTATTACATATTGATAATATCACAAAAGCTTTGTAATTGCAAGCAAATATCGACAAAAAATTAACATTTTCTGTAATTTTATTGTATTGATTGGTCGAATTTTGTCGAAATACATCTTTTGTAATAAAAAACAAGCTTAAGAATACAATTAAATAATAAGAGGTGATTTTTTTGTTAAATATAATTTGGCCTGCATTTATTATAATTTCTGTTATATACGCCTTAATTTCTGGAAATATTGAAAATGTAAGTAATGGCATTTTTGATTCTGCAAATTCTGCGGTTCAGCTTACACTTACTTTTTTTGGTACAATTTGTTTATGGAATGGAATAATGGAAATTGCTAAAAAAACTAGTTTAACTAATGCTTTAAGTAAAGCTTTAAAACCATTTATAAATTTTCTATTTCCAGAATTAAAAAAAAATAAACAAGCACAAGATGAAATTTCTATGAATATGGTTGCTAATTTACTTGGCCTTGGAAATGCAGCCACTCCTCTTGGCTTAAAGGCTATGAAAACAATGCAACAAGATAACCCCAAAAAAGATACTTTAACTAATTCTATGGCAATGTTTATTGTTATAAATACTGCATCTTTACAACTTATACCTACTAATGTAATTGCTATTAGAAGTTCCCTTGGTTCTAATTCTCCCAGTGGAATTATTATTCAAGTTTGGTTTGCAACAATTATAGCTGGTATAGTTGGAATTACGTCAGCTAAACTTTTAATGAAAAAATTTTAATAAAAAAGGACTGTATATATGCAAGTAGTTAATTTTTTATCAGCCTTAGCAATTCCTGCTACAATAATAATTATTATTTTTTATGGTATAAAAGAAAAAGTAAAAGTCTTTGACACTTTTTTAGATGGTGCTAAAGAAGGCATGCAAATAGTAGTTGAACTATTTCCTACTTTATTAGGAATTTTTTTAGCAATTGGACTCCTCAGAACTTCTGGTGTTTTAGAGTTTATAATTTCGATTATTTCGCCAGTTACAAACATTTTAAATATTCCTAGCCAAATTTTACCTTTAGCAATGTTAAGGCCAATTTCAGGTAGCGCATCAATTGGTGTAGCTGTAGATATTATGAAAAATTACGGTGTTGATAGTTTAATAGGGGTTATTGCTTCTACAATTATGGGATCCACAGAGACTACTTTCTATACAATTGCTGTATATACAGCTTGTATTAAAATAAAAAAAATCCGCTTTGTTTTATTAGCGGCTTTATTGGCAGACTTTGCTGGAATGGTTGCATCTGTAGTTATTTGTCGATTTTTGTCGTGAAATTTTTGTTGACAAGTTGAAATTTTTATAGTAGTATATGTTCATAGTTTATAACCTTTGTTTCAAAAAGGACAAATAATATGTTATTTCAAATTATATTTTTTATTTCTTTATATTTTATTCTTAAAAATTTAATTTCTAAATTTTTAGCTATAAGAATTCTAAAGAAAATTTTAGATTAATGATTTTATTTTTGTAGAGGGAATTTTTTAATTCATATATCCCCTATATATGTTTTTTTCAATGGCAATCTCCCAATTTTAATTTTAATTACAAAGCCCCGTTTTTATAATAACTTTGAAGTTCCTTGAAGTTTCCTCTACAATACCAATATATTAATGATGATAAGTTTCATTATGTTGAATTTTGAAACCTCTAAATAATTGCTCTAACAAGAATACACGTATTAATTGATGTGGAAATGTCATTTTTGAAAATGATATTAATTCGTTAGCTCTTGATAATAATTGATTTGACATTCCTAATGTTCCACCAATTAAGAAAGTAATATGTGAAGAATATTGTGTGATTTGCTCTATTTTTTCTGAAAACTCTTCAGATGTATATTGTTTTCCATTTAAATCTAGTGCAATTACATAACTATTTTCTTTTATATTCGCTAAAATGTTATTACTTTCTTTTTCAATTATTTTTAGTTTTTCGGCTTCACTTAAATTTGATGGAACTTTTTCATCTTGTAATTCCACAATATTAAAAATGCAATACTTAGAAAGTCTTTTTGAATATTCTAATATTGCATTTTTTAAATAATCTTCTTTTAATTTTCCGACACATATACAGTCAATATGTAACATTTATGATACCTCTAAATTTAATATTTCGCTCGGATTTGAACGGTTTGCAATCCCAACTTTAATTTTATTTTCATCAAAATTATTAGCACATAATTCATCAATAACAGTTTTGTATGCTAATTCTGGAAAATTACTTTCCTTGCTTAAATGTCCTAGCATAACATTTTGCAAACCTGAATTTAATAAACATGAAATGGTTTTTCCAGCTGCCTCATTTGATAAGTGTCCATTTGGACCTGCTATTCTTTGTTTTAAAGAATATGGATATCTTGAATATGCTAATATATTTGGATCATAATTTGCTTCTAATAATACAAATGAACTGCCTTCTAGATTTTTTATTATAGCTTTTTCCATATGTCCAATATCAGTTGCAATACTAATTTTTTGATTATTATAAAATATATTAAACCCGCATGGGTTTGCAGCATCATGTGGTATGCTAAAAGGTATTACTTTTAAATCACCTATTTCAAAATTTTCATTTACATTAAACAAATTTTGATTTTGTGTTTTTTCTGCCACTTGTGGCATTGCTTCCCATGTTTCTTTATTTGCATATATTGGTATGTTGAATTTTTTCGATATTGTTGCTAGCCCTTTTATATGGTCTGTATGTTCATGTGTTACAAGAACTGCATCAATTTCATTTATATCTACATCTATACTATTTAAAGCTGTCTCAATTTTTTTTGCACTTTCTCCTGCATCAACTAAAATTTTAGTATTATCAGTTTGCACAAATAAACTATTTCCACTACTTCCACTATATAAACTACAAAATTTAAACATTTGTGTATTCGTCCTTTACTCTGTAACTCTTTGTATATTTGCTCCTAGTTTTCTAAACTTTTCCTCAATATTTTCATATCCTCTGTCAATATGTTCAATGTTATATAATTGAGTTTCACCTTTGGCTACAATACCAGCAATAATCAATGCTGCTCCTGCTCTTAAGTCTGTTGCATATACTGGTGCTCCTGTTAATTCATTTACACCTTCAAATACTGCTGATTTTCCTTGTGCTGTAATTTTTGCTCCCATTTTGTTTAGTTCAGAAGTATATTGAAATCTTGATTCCCATATACTTTCATGGATCATGCTTGTACCATCTGCCATTGAAAGTACAACTCCCATTTGTGGTTGCATATCTGTTGGGAACCCTGGATATGGAAGAGTTTTTACAGTTGCTTTATTAGGTCTTTTATTCATAGTAACTCTTATTGAGTCACCCATATCTTTTACGTTTCCACCTATTTCTAATATTTTAGCTGTAATACAGTCTAAGTGTTCAGGTATACAATTTTTAATAGTAATATCTCCTCTAGAAGCTACTGCTGCAAGCATAAAAGTACCTGCTTCTATTTGGTCTGGAACTACTGAATATGTAGCATTTCCTTTTAATTCTTTTACACCATTTATTTTTATAACATCTGTACCTGCTCCACGAATGTCTGCTCCCATAGTGTTTAAAAAGTTTGCAACGTCAACTATATGTGGCTCTTTTGCTGCGTTATCTATTGTTGTTGTTCCTTCTGCTAACACAGCTGCAAGCATTGCATTAATTGTAGCTCCAACAGAAACTACGTCCATATATATTGATGTTCCTACCATCTTTTTAGCTTTTGCAGTTACTTTTCCTTGTGCCACTACTACTTTTGCACCTAAAGCTTCAAAAGCTTTAATATGTTGGTCAATTGGTCTTGCTCCTAAATTACACCCACCTGGCAAACCAACTTCTGCTTGTCCACATCTACTAAGTAATGCACCTAACAAATAATATGATGCTCTAAATTTGCTAGTCATATCAAGAGGTGCTTGTGTGCAACAAATATTTCTTGTATCTATTTCAATTTCGTTGTCTGATAACCATGTAATTTTAGCACCTAATTCAGCTAAAATTTTGCATGACATTTTTACATCACTGATATTAGGTAAGTTCTCTATTTTACATACTCCATTAACTAATAAAGTGGCTGGTAATATTGCGACTGCCGCGTTTTTAGCTCCGCTTATTACTACTTCACCTTTTAATTTTGTAGGTCCGCTTATTACTAATTTATCCAAAGGGATTACCTCCATTTTTATTTTCTCCTACTTTTATACCATACTTTACACTTTATTGCAAGATATTAGTATGTAAAATGTAAAAGGCAGAGTTTTTTCTCTGCCTAATATAATATTTGATGCGCTAAAGTACGTGTTAAACGCATTAGTGCTAACATCGTATTTAATTCATTCTTTATTTAGCGAAATCAGTGTTTGTTACTACTTTACATAAAGTAGAGAGCGTAGACCACTATAGTCGTTGCTAACAGTCGTGTAATAGAAGTTGCGGTAAGACGTATAAAAGTTGGCTTTGCCACTATCTGTGCCGTACCACCCTCCATGAGAAACACAAGGGTGGTACCAGCCACCGTAATTAGCGGTAGAGTATTCTGTTGTCCATTCACATGCATTTCCTGACATGTCCCAGATATTGCAATATTTGTCATTATTTATTCCTGTGTTTGCAAATGATCTACTTTTATTTCTGCTTACATAATTGTTTGCATCTTCTCCTGTTGAATATGTTTGTATAAATATTATTGCTGTATCCCATGCATAACTATTTACTAAATCACTTGCATATACTAATTCATTATTTTCTTTTATTTCTCCATACATTTCTCTTGCTAATGTTGCTGCTTCTGGTTGTGTTATACTTGTTAGTACAGTTTTGTCATACTGTGATTCTATTTTATTTGTCATTGTATTTTTACTTGCCTCATATCTTGCTATATAATATCCTCCATTTGCTAGGCTTGTTTCTATAAATGTTTTTAAATCTCTTGCTGTTGCATTTTTTGAAGTTGAATCTTTTGCAGAATTTCCCTCTCTTGATGTACTTAATTCTTGATAATCATTCTGTATTGTAACTTTTTGTGTACAATTTTTTACTGATGCAACTTGTATTGGTTGTCCTGAAGCTACTGCTCCATTTGTCATTGTAAAATCACTATATCTTCCGAGTGTTATTGTACTTGTTGTTCCTCTAGAATCTGCAGTTTTATTATTTATTGTTCCTACCGGTACCCATACAAATTGATTTCCATCTGTTCCATTTTCTATTACTATTCCGTCTTGTACTGCTGGTATATTGTCACCACTATATGTATATGTTGCTGAACCTGCTGTAGTTCCATGTGGTAATATTTTAAATCCTTTTGGTATTGTTATTTTATTTCCATATGCATCTTCTGCTTTTGTATTTTTATCTACTACTGTTCCTATTAATCTTGAGATTTTAGGCATTGTTGATGGATTATCATCTCCTCCTGTTGTATTTCCACCAGTTTCATTCCCACCTGTTGTTCCATTTACTTGATTGTCTATCCAATTAGTTAATTCACCTATTTGTTTTTGATCATTTTCTGTTGCCTTATTCATTGCATTTTGTGCTTCTTTTGCCTTCTCTATTATTCCACTATTTCCAAACAATGCATTTACACTTACTCCTGCTAAGATTAAAAGTACCACAATAGTTACTACTAAAGCTATTAAAGTAATACCTTTTTCTTTTAAATAGTTTCTTTTGTTTTTTATTTTCATTTTTTCTTTGTACCCTTATATGATATTATTCTATCATACCCTTTCTTTCTATTTTTGGCATTTTAAATGCTATATATTTTTTAATATTAAAATCTGTTTTACATCAGCTCCCTTTAAGTTTCTATCCTAAAAAGTATACTTTGATATATTTAAAAGTACAAAAACAGCAAGCACTTTAAACATTTTCATGCTTAGTGCTTGCCCTTAATATGCTTAATAAAGCTAATTTCTTAGCTTGGTCGCTATTTGTTAATGTTACGACTCTCTTTACTCCTGCAAAGGTTTTAGCTTTTTTCATATTTTGTGTCTCTTTCTTACTTTTCTTTAGATTTTTATTATATTTATAATACTATAACATTTTTTTATTTTCAATACTTTTCTTTAATTTCTTCGACTTTTGCCGATTTATTTTATAAATATTAAAAGCAGAGTTTTTTCTCTGCCTAATATAATATTTGATGCTCTAAAGTACGTGTTAAACGCATTAGTGCTAACAATCGTATTTAATTCATTCTTTATTTAGCGAAATCAGTGTTTGTTACTACTTTACATAAAGTAGAGAGCGTAGACCAAAATTCCTGCTACTGTTAATCGTGTTAAAGTTGAAGCGGTTAGACGGGTAATAGTAGGTTCGGCCACGATCTGTGTCGTAATACCCTCCACGATAAACACAAATGTAGAAGCTGCTACCGATAGAGTAGGTAGAGTATTCTGTTGTCCATTCAAATGCATTTCCTGACATGTCCCATATATTGCAATACTTATCATTATTTCTTCCTGTATTTGCAAATGATGTACTTTTATTTTTACTTGCATAACTACTTGCGTCTGTTTCTGTCGAATATGTTTGTATGAATATTATTGCTGTATCCCATGCATAACTATTTATTAAATCACTTGCATATACTAATTCATTATTTTCTTTTACCTCT
>ULQL01048184.1_pt1 | contig 23954 bp, 22 predicted proteins | sample 1954411 | NCBI WGS metagenome assembly ULQL01 (sample SAMEA4835654, study PRJEB28245) | human gut metagenome | biome: gut microbiome; material: fecal sample | place: Denmark | collected 2008 | reverse complement strand
CAAGAAACTTTTCCCGAAAAGTTTCTTGTGTCCGGGTTTGGGGTGGACAGCCCCAACATTCAATGCACACAAAAAGCACGGCGTCGCCGTGCTTTTTATATTGTCAAAATATGTTGAAACTGCCGTTCCAAACTTTGCTTCAAGAGGCTTTTTGTAAAAAGCCTCTTGAAAATCCAAAAAACTTTCGATAAAGAATAAATTACTTATCTTCTTCAACGATATTGAAGCCCTTCATTATAAAGAGATTTTCAAGGCTTCTGCGGTAATCGCCGAATATTGTTATTCTATGCCACTGCGGCATCCATTTACGGAGAACGCTGTCGGCATTGCACTTTGCAACAAGTTTGCTACGGCAACCGTTATCTCCGCCGGCATTGCCCACAGATTCGGAAGAATGGATACTTGCCCAGCCTTCGGTATTGCTTATCTGGATAGTTGTAAGCTTTTCACCGGCAGGGAAAATAACCTGCACGGAAGCGCCCTTTTTATCTTCCGCATGGCTTCTTATATAATACTGGCAGGTCCTCGGATCGTCTTTGCCGAATACCTTTTTGCACGCTACACAGTGAGAATAAATTATCTGATCGGAAGATGTGTCTATGACAGGGTCGGAAACAAATCCGGGACGTTTTGCAAGATAAAGTGCTATCATTGAAGATATGGTAGAGTTTATATCCGCCTCGCATACGCCGATTTCTCCGTCGTTAGCCATCTGATGATGTGAAAGGCACGGATACATATGGCGATTGTTGCCGTATATATCATTATAAGAAAGTTCAAGACATGCTATCGTTACGGCGTCCGCGCCGACATCCGACATCATTTTCTTTACAGCATAATATATTTTAGCACTCTGTACGATCTCTTCTCTCGACGGTTCAAGCATATCTACGGCGTCTTTTATCCATTTGTCGGCAAGCACTTCCGCTTTGTCATCGGGAATTTCATCGTACACATTCATAAGGTCCGCCGCGGTCTTGTTTATAAAGGAGCAACCCCAAACTTTTGTAGCCGCTTCTTCCTCTTGTGTTTCGGCATTGTTCTTTATGACGAGTATTTTCGATTCCTTTATTTTCTTCATAACAGAGAAAATAGTAACGGCATCTGCTATATCGTTATAATTAAGAGAAGAAACCATTGCTACGGGGAATCCGCCTTCTCTTATTATAGAGCTTGTCTGTGAAAGCATAGTACCGCTTCCGCAATACGGAACGTCCGCAACAATGACAGGAATACCCGTTTTGGACTGCTCTATGTAAAATTTATCTATTTTAAGCCAGTTAGTCATAAGAAGAAGCAATATTCCGTCATATTTTTTTACGTCTTCCGCGTAATCGGCTTTTGCCATGTCAAGGCTCGTGTATTTGAAAATATCGAACTCGATATCCGGATTTTTCGCGAATACCGCATCCGTCACACGGGAAAGTTCTTTGTCGTAGTCGTAATTTATACACGGCCAGCCGGGGATATCTCTGCCCTTCATCTGAACGGCAATTTTAACTCTTGTTTTCATAATAAAACTCCTTGTAGGATTTATATTTAATATTTTTTCCGACGAGCAATTAAACGCTGTCAAATTATATTTTTATTTAATCATAAAATCATAAAAAATTCCATTGACAAAAACGTTTAAATATTGTACGATTACGTCATGGATATATCAAAATATATAAAAAACATAAAAATAAATTCATGCGGAATATCCGATTGCGATGCATCATGGAGCTGGGACACCGGAAAGAACGGATTTTGTGATTTCGACCTTTGGACCGTTCTGAGAGGAAACGGGAAAATACGAACAGAAAACAGAGGAGAGATAAAAGTCCAGAGCGGTTCTTCCCTTCTTTTGCTTCCGTATACTCATTATATAGGAGAGCACGATAAAGACGATCCGCTCCTTGTCGTAAACGTACACTTCTCTTTTGCGGAAAAATTTCAAAATGAAGAAAACACACCGTTTATATATCATAAAATATCCGACATAACTTATTTCCGCGATCTTCTGTATCGTGTACTGCGCTTGTATAATTCAGGAAATATTTCCCTTGCGGAAACAGTATTTTCAGCGGCAATGGTAGAATATATATCGCAGGACGACGTGAATACCGCCTCGAAATACGGTGCGGACAAACCCGAACTTATAAAGCGCATATGTGATACGGTAAACACAGAACCGTCGGGTAAGATTCTTCTTTCCGAGTTTGCAAAAGAATACGGATACTCTGCCGATTACCTCGGAAGAGTCTTTTCGGCGACAGTCGGAATATCTTTTTCCGAATACGTGACAAACGCAAGAATAAACAAAGGAAAATTTCTTCTCTGCTCTACCGGAATGAGCGTTGAAGAGATAGCGGAAGCTCTCGGATATTACGACACCTGTTATTTTATACATCAGTTCAAAAGATCCACGGGATATTCCCCCGGAAAGTACAGAAAAGAAAAAGCAAAATAACCCTACTTTTCTTATAAGAAAGGTGTGCCAAAGAACTTTACACCAACTAAACCACTTCATTCTGTCGAAAGCTTTTGAAGTTCCAAGAAACTTTTCCCGAAAAGTTTCTTGCGTCCGGGTTTGGGGCGGACAGCCCCAACTGACAACGAACACAAAAACGCGGATTTCTCCGCGTTTTTTATATTATCGTAATATATTGGAACTGCGTTCCAAACCTCCTTCTCTTACTTTTCTTATAAGAAAAGTAAGCAAAAGAATTTTCCACCGACCACACAACTTCATTCTGTCAAAAGTTTTTGAGATTCCAAGGGACTTTTTACAAAAAGTCCCTTGGTCAGGGTTTGGGGCGGACAGCCCCAACATTTAATGCATGACAAAAAAGCACGGCAACGCCGTGCTTTTTATTATTTATAAAATATCGTATTGACATAGAAAAAACCTTTGCTTGATTTTGTTTCATCATCATACGTCGCAATCTTTATCATGATATAAGTCATATCATCTTTTAAATCTTTTTTCAGTCTGATATCTTCGACATATTCTCCGGGACGTATAAATCCGCTCTTTCCAAGAAGCTTTCCCGGCGTTGCGCCCGCTATCTTTCCGTCCGCGCCGTATTCAATGTCCGCAATATATATCTCCGCGCGTATGCATACATCATTGACCGCGGGATTTGTCAAAAACAGTTTCACAGTTTTGTTTTCTATATCGGGAGCACCGCATAGTACCGCACTGCACACTCCGTCCGCTTTAAATTCAGTATATCCCTTTTCTTCGGAAATTCCCGACGGCATGCCGGAAACAGCGCTCTTGTCAAAAATCTGCGGCTTTATTGACATCATGTATGCAAAAAGAGCAATGGCGATAGCCGATATTATTGCAGCTATGATACAAAAAAATATTCTTCGCTTTAAAGCGGTATAACAAATATTACTCTTCCTCATGATAAAACCCCGTTAAAATCTTTTACTCCGCAAAATCTATTTTAAGCGTGACAAATCCGACAGCAGCAGAGATACTCGTTGTAAAATCGGAACCATCCGCCATTTTCGGCGCCCCCGAAAACGAGAGAAAAACCTCGCGTGTCATTCCGGTTCCTATATTGAAACCGCATTTGTTATCCGCCGTATTGGGTATATGAACAAGGCTGTGCGTATTCAAAAATTCTTCAATAGTCCCGCCGAAATTTTTGTAAACTTCAAGCCCCGCTATCGCTTCGTCGGACATTTTAGCGTTTTCCCATGTATCTGACGCAAAGCTCCCCGCGGCATATTCGTATACGTCCATCTTAATACAGTTTGGATCAAGCAAATATTCGAATTTATTGCGATATTCGTCATCTTTGGTTGGAATTTCAAAGCGAATCTCTACATTTATATCTTTTGCGACATCGGACTTACTCAAATTCTTGACTCTTATCATGTTTGATATGCCGTCGAAGCCATACCATCCTGGATATCCCTTAACCGTATTGGCAGAAGGATTATCGCTGGATTTGTCCGCCTCGTACGACATCGTATTTACATTCCATGTTCCGTAGTCATAATAAAATGCAAAAGAGCTGAATTCCACCTCGATCTCATATCTGTAATTCTTATCGGACTCCGTCTCTCCTGCGTTCGCGGAATCTTCGTCCGCGGCTTTGAGATAAAGAGAAAACGCACTCAAAGACACTGCAAAAGCAAGCAAAACAGCGCAAAGAGATCTTGTCGCTTTTAATATTCTGTTCATAGTAAAACAATACCTCTTTCCGATGTTTTAATTGTATCACGCCCCGAAGGGAGATTCAAAATATGTGCCGTTTGTGGTATAACCGCTCGCCGCGACGACATCTACCGTTGAATATATCTTCTTTTCGCCTTTGTATAAGATGAGTTCGGGAACGCCTTCTATAAAGATGTCCATTTTTTCTTCGCTCACCGACACTTCTCCGTTTGCAACGGAACAAGCGGGGATAAAAGTTTTGTCAAGTCCTTTTTTCTCTACCGAGACGCCGCACTTGTCGAAATCGGATTTTGAAATATCTGCACTCACTCTTATAGGCGTATCCGCATGATTTACAACAGTGATATCGACACTGTCTTTCTTTGATCCCGACAAAAGCCAGTTTCCATAAGAAATATAACGTGCTCCTGTCTCTTCATTGTACTCCACAACGCGAAGATTAAAAGTAAACACCATATTATAATGAATTATATCAAAAGAGTATCTGTAAACTCCCTTATAATAATTGTTCACCTCTATCATAACATCGGCGGAAGAACTGCCGTCCGAAATCAACGCGGCATTTGAACATATCATAAACGACATAACCGCAAAAAGCAATGACAGAATGAAAATTATTATTTTTTCCGAATTGAACCTGTTTATATTTTCCATAATATCATCCTTTCCGAAGTTATTTTTCAATATGTCTTCTCGGAGCAGAGCTTCGCAGTAAGCTCTGCCCGATAAACAAGACACATTTGTTTTAAATTGAAATCAAAAACCGATCAAGGCTCGGTAACTGTGACAGGCTTTATCGTAACTACGATTTCACCGATCTTCTTTGCAGTGATCTCTGCAACAGTGGGTTTTCCGTCTACTTTGTATGTAAAGCTTACGGCAGGAGCAGCCTCATAAGTTGCGCCTATGGGGCAAGCTGCAAGTTCAGCGCTTGTAGCGGCACCGTCTACACCTGCAAGAATAATGTCGAGGTTGTTTGCGCCGTAGCCCTCGATATTATCAAGCTTTGTAGCCGCAACATCATAGTTTACAGCGAGGTCGGAATGGTTTTTGATCTCGACTTTACCTTCGCCTATCCATTCGGCAGGATCGCCGCCGGGAACATACTGATGTTTTTCCACATCCCAGACAGAGCCTGTGCTGTATACGAATGTGGGATTGTTGAATGTAATCTCAACAGCATAACGATGAGAAACTTCACCGTTTATTGTGACAACTACATCTGCTCCGCTTTTGCTGCCGTCTTCGGGAAGAGTAGCAACACCGTCGCCTGAAACAGGTTTGGCGTTATAAATTCCGGGTTCAGCCGCAAATGCAGAAAATGTGCACAAGCCTGCGATCATGAGCACAGCGAGCATAATAGAAAGGATTTTCTTCATGAAAAAGTCCTCCGCAAATATATTTATAAACGCAAAAAGCGTCTATATGCAAAACTAAAAATGATATGGAGTTGCTGTAATATTGAATTATCAGCCGGTTATCTCACTCATGGAAATAATAACTGTGTATGTAGCAACTTTAACATCTGTTACAGCGCCGTTGCCGCCGTTTATATAAGCGGACCAAGAACCTGCGGTAGGCTTAACCTCAACAGACGCGCTTGTATTCGTAACAACATTTGCAGAGCCGATATTTGACTTTGCAACTTCTGTCAAGCCTGTATCTCCCGAAGGGGTTATCGTCAAACCTGCAACGGTTTCAGCCGTAATAGTCGTTTTGTAATATACAGAAAGATCGGAATGGTTTGTTATGGTAAGCTCAGGACTGATGGTTATAGCTTCATCGTCAGCTGTTTCTGTGCCGTTAGGTACATACTTATGATTATTTACATCCCATACGAAGTTTGCGCCGAAATTTCCCGTTGTCTTAGCAAACTCTATATCAACGGCATAACGATTCTCGGATTCCGTAGAGAATGTGAATTTTATGTCCGTAGATGAATCTGTGTCAGTAAATGTTTCGACACCGTCATTAACAGATGCGCCTGCTACGTCGCCTTTGTACGATCCTACAACAGGCGTTCCTGCCGCGAATATGTTCATGCAGAGCATTGAAGCCGCAAGAGCTACCGCAAGGCAGACAGAAATGATTTTTTTCATTTTTATTCCTCCAATAAAAAATATTTTTTATTTAATAAGCAATGTTATGTCATCGCATTATTAACAAGATTAAATTAAGATCCCATAGATACAGTCACGTTAAGCGTGCCTATTTTAAGCTCGCTTACCGATGCTCCCTTGTCGGATATGATTGATTTTATCGTATCCTCCCAGGATATCTCGGGGCTTACGGAAAGAGATATAACACCTTCGTTTCCTTCCGTCGCTCCGCTCATCACACCTGCTATAAGAAGTGCATTTCCCGCAGAATCTTTATTGCATTCCATTGTAAAAGGAGCTGTCGCTACGGTTTTTCCGTAAGCAATTACACTCTTATCCGAGTGGTTGGTGAGCACAACCTGAAATGTGACAACAGGTTTTGAATTATCCGTAACGGTATATTCGTGATTGTTTACGTCCCATATAACTCTTCCGTCATAATTTACCACTATACCCGCTTCGGGGTATGTAAGGTCCACGGCATATTTGCTCACGCTGTCAACGACAGCAACGCCTATCGGCGCGCTTATACTTTCTCCGTCAGGAGAGTTTTGTATTCCGTCCACGGGAGTTCCGGTGTTTTCCCGTTCTCCCACAACATGAGCCGCCGATACATGAAGGCACAAAAACGCGAAAATGAGCGTAAGCGCCACAAAAGAATAAAATACTCTCTTCATTTTCCCATTTTTTCCTTTCAATCAGATTTGCCGTAAACGTTTACGGTCACAGAACCTACGGTCAAAAACGTTTTGGAATTTGTCTGCGGAACGCCCCTCATAATGACAAAAACATCTTCTTTCGATTCTGTTCCCTTTACGCCGTTTGCTCCCGCCGTTGCCGGATTCACGGTGACGCGTTCGCCCTTGTTTACTATATCCGTACCGTCATTATTTTTTGATACAAAAGAGGTTATACCGTAGTTATTGCCTATATCTTCGTATATAAAATCGATCTCGGTTTCCGCTTCGAACATTATTTCTCTGTTGGAATAGTTTATAACGGTTATTTTGTTGTTGGCTCCGTCAATACCGCTCCAACGGCTCTCGCCTTCCACGTCCTCGTATTTATAAGTGTTTACATTCCAGACGCGCCTTGAAAAAGTGAACTGCATGGCGCCGCATTCTATGTCTACGGCATACCTTGCGGAATTTCCGAAACCGTTTACCGCGCGAAGTCTTATATATGCGCGGTGCTCGGATTCCGACGGAGAATGATAGTCCACGGCGGGATCGATAAAATCGTTTCCTGCCTTTGTAAAATCAAGCGGCGTTTTCGAATCCGGCGGATAGAATTTATCCCATTTCGAACCTTCTTCACCAGTGTGTCTGAACATTGCGCCGTCGGTCCTGTAAATGATCTGTCCCGGAACATAACATTCTTTGTCTATCGTATAGTTAAGATAGTCGTTTCCAAAGTTCTCTGTTTCAAACTGTATTTCGGTAAGATGTATTTTTTCGTTATTAAATCCTATATCGTCCGAATATCCCGATGAACCGAAATCCACATATTTACCGTTTGCAATTACATTCACGGTGTCTCCGGAAATAACGTTGTTAAGATATATGGTATTTCCGTTTCTTCCGCAGTCCATTACCGTTCCGTCATAATTCAAAAGCGCTTCTCTGGAAGTATAGTACATCCAGTTGCTTATGGCAACGACGGTGACATGTCTTTTGCTTATGACGAATTCCATCTGACCGAAAGCTTCGTATTTTTCCGCGTTGAGCTCTGCTTTTACAAGATAATGTCCGGCATCGCTCGGAACGTATCCGAGCGGAGACAAAAGCTCTTCGCTGTCAAAAATTCCGTCGTTGTTTTTATCCGGATAGTAATCGTACTTTATGTCGTTCTTTTCCAGGGCTGTCATTTCACCGGTCAGATCTTCGTCTTTACTGTATCTTGCACGAACGAAGTCCGTGCTGTTTTTTATATTGACGACGTCGTATTCGTGGTTGTGGGAGTAAAGTTCTCCGCCGGACGTTATAGTAAGCGTGCTGACAGATACGCTTCGGGATATTTCGTACTGCATAAACGTTTCAGAAGCGCTAGAAAATCCGTTCTTTATAGTGCCGGTGCCGTTTTTTTCGTCATATCCGTCGACAAGCGCGTTTATCGCGCTGTTCTTCTGTGCATTGTAATAATCCGACGATACAGAAGAAGTTATAGTTTCAGGCGTACCCGTCTTTATTGTGAACGTCACAAGATCGTATATAGCTCCGCGGCCTTTCTGAACTCTTACAGTGCCCACTTTACCGTCGGCAGAGCTTGAACCCGAAATTTTAAGCGTACCCGTTGTAGCAGTACCTGTACAGATGACAGAACCGTTTTTCAGGTCTACCGTTACCGTTGAAGTAACTTTGTTGCCGCTCTCGGTAACCTCTATAACGAATTTGGCATTTCCTGTTTTGTCGTAGCCCGTGCCATGTGAAATAATATAATTGTATGTGTCCCCACCTAAGGTCGCAGTTCTTTTCACGTGTTCGTGGGGATCCGTTATGAGCTTATATTCCATTGTTTCGGAGACAGTCTGCAAAATATCTATATCCACTTTATTATTTTGCAGATTTCCCGATGAAAGATAAAGCCCGTTTGTTCCTACACGTGTTCCGTCGTATACCTTTGAGGGATCGTCAAACACAATAGAATGTTTCGGCTTTGAAACAACATTTATTTTATAAGAGATATATCGTGGTTCCGAAAAACTTCCGTTAGTGCTTGTGTCTGTCTTTCTGAGCCATATCTCTATCTCTTTGTTGTCCCCCATGTCAATGGTAAATTCATTTGACATTTCGGCACTTGTGCCTGTATAGTAAAGTTTGCTTTCGTTATCTATCTCTTTTCCGTCTTTATCGGTTATCTTAAAACTGTTGTTATCCGCATTTACGGACAATACTATCGTGGAATTTATGTTTTCATCAAGTATTTTATAAAGTGAATCTACCGTAAAGCTCTTTGTCCCGTAAGGAAGATATACGTCATATCCGTATGTTTTGGGAGCAAAATCATCACCTATAAATCCGGAGATACCGTCTGCCGTAACGTCCAATTTTGTCAACGGGTTTGCCGTGGGATCGACTTTGATATTTGTGTATTCGTTAATCTTGCCGTCCGCGGTTATGATCAAATGATACTCTTTTCCGCTGTTGACAATTTCACCGGTGGTGCTTCCGGCTTCGGTCTTTTCCAATATGGAATATAAGTTTTGGCTTCCCGTCAAAGGGAGACTCAGAACATAATATCCGCCGTACTCCGCAGGATTCGGCAAAGAACGCGAAACAGCCGTGTAGAGCGCAGGAACATCGATATTTCCGATAATTTTACTATGATCAAAATAATACGAAAGATTGAGTTCTACGCCCGTTACATATTCCTTTACGCCGTTATAAAGTGAGCCGTCTTCGTTGACTCTGTAACAACCTTCCACGTCTCTCGCATAAAACACGGTGCCGCCCGGAATATTTTGAGCATCTATTCCCGCCGCGACCTGCGCCGTTTGATTTACAAGCATCGGATTTCCGAGATTATCGTGTTTTATAGGGTGAATCTTTATATTGCGGTCGAAATTCACCGGGTCGAAACGGACAAAATACATATATCCGAGATGATCTACACGAATTACGGGACGGTTATCCGCTTTATCGCCGAAGTTTGATATCGCATATTTTGAGAAAGAAGCCGCAACGACCTCCGCGGAAGAGGAAATGCTTATATGGCTGTCTCTGATGACACTGGCATTTCCCGCTCCGATTCCCGCCGTAGCCTCCGTATAATTTTTTCCCTGACCCGACTGAGCGTAAACGTATCCGCCGTTTATCTGAATCGAAAGAGGAGATTTTACTCCGCTATCGAACAAATTATCGGTCGTTCCTATCGCAGCCGAGCAGGTTCCGCCGTAAGCGCGCACCTCTCCGCCGTTTATTATTATCGATGCTTCGTTATAATAACAAGTCGAAACATGGCCGCTCGTCGTATCTCCCGTGCCGATACCGCAGGCGAATCTTCCGCCGACGGCACGTATATCGCCTCCGTTTATGACAATCTGGCTGTGCGTGGCATTGGAGTTTACGCCTCCGCCAATTCCCGCCGCAAGGTGTCCGCCGACAGCGGTTATCGTTCCGGCGTTTATTATTATTTCTCCCGGAGTTCCGGCGCGGTAATTATTTCCCGAAACATGCGTTGTTCTCTGGTTATATTTTGCGCCTCCGCCTATTCCGGCGCCGCCGCCGTTTATTTCTCCTCCGTTTGAGGTTTCAATGCCACTTGGAACATCCCACGGTTCGCCGTATATCGGTGCTTTAACGGTAGTACCGTCGCTTAGTGTTATAGAACCGTCATATACGGTATTTACATTGAAAGGATCCGTCAGATCTTTTCCGTTATATGTTACGCTGTAATCTTTTTTACCGCGTCCGCTCTCTTTTTCTCCCGCAAGCTGATATGCGCCATATGCTTTAAGGTTGTTTGCGCCGTTTATCGTGAGCGAAGAACCTTCTTCAACCTGTATTGCCGCATACCCACCGGGGTGTATCGTTCCTGATACGCCCTCTTTGGAGCTATATCCGCTTGTCGGTTGATATGTTGTGGTTTGTGAATATCCCGATCTGTTTTCATATGCTATCCACATATTAGTTCCGGCTCTGAATTCACATTCTCCGTCAAAACGCGCGTTTACCGTCGCGTTACCGGTCAAAAGGAAAGGACAAGTAGGAACGTACGCTATGCTGTAATAATCAAATGTATCGGTCCAGCCCAATCTTTCGCCTGCTTCATAAAAATTCTGATTTTCAAAAGTCGTGCCGCCGGTACTGTCATTCGTTCTGTCAATTTTGACATTTTCAAAAATTATGTCGACATCAACACCGTTTACCGTTACCGAAAAAGCTCCGTTCGGAATAACGATCTTTGTTCCGTGAGCCGCAACAAAAGCTTCGTCTATTATAACAATGCGTCTGTCAGTCGTCCAATCCAATCTGTAACCGCTCGTAGTGTCCGCGGAATAAATCTTTAAATCAAAGGAGAAAAACGGTATTAACATGGCAAAAACAATTAAAAAAGCCGTAATCTGTTTTATTTTGTTTTTCATACAACCATTTCCTCCTTAACTTAAAATTTTTAAATAAATTTTTTATTATTTGTCTGATTCCACGATATGCACCGTTATAGGTGCACGCGCGTTTACGACTGCCTTTTCGAATGTTACGGGGTCGTACGCATCTATTGTAACGAGCATTTCATAATCTCCGACGGGAAGCGCAGTTCCGTCGGCAAGCGTGCCGAGTTTTATCGCTTCTATCATATAGCCTATCTGCAAGCGTCCCGATACATAAAGTTCCTGATACGTAGACGCGGGGTCGTAATTCGGATCTGCTTCAAGTGCCGCCTGATCAGCCGTCTTTCTTCCCGTTCTGCCGATTGTCTTTATAAGTTCGGCATCGCTTATCACAACTTTTATCATGACATCGAGAGAAGAACGTCTCGGATTTACGTAGTTTATTATGCCGACTCCGCTTGCAACATTTACATAGACCTCTTGGTTACACTCTATGCTTATTCTGCTCGATCCCGCAGGAGGCGGTTCGACATGACCCGTATCCGTTACGGGTCTTTGATTCGGGTCTATTATCTCGGGAGTATACGGATTTTTATTAAGCCTTAAAACAAGAAGTATGATTCCTATTATCAAAAGCGCCGCGATTCCCGCAAGAAACGGAGCAAAGATAAGTATAAACGGAACAACGGGCGATACAGAGCCTATAAAAGCGCATTTTTCGATATGTCCTTTGTTTTTTCCGCAAAATCCGCCGCATATTTTTTGCGCCGCAATCTTTGCGATGACTTTACAATTATAGAATGTTCCGTTGTCATTCTGTCCGCACATTCCTCCGACGACGGCGCCGTCCGCCGCATTAACAACGCAATCCACCGTGAGATTTACAACGGCGCAGTCTTTTACAACTCCGAAGAATCCAGCAAACGGAAGCCCCTTTGCCTCTATTTTGAAATTATAAACTTTGTGACCGTTTCCGTTGAATTTTCCCGTAAACGGCATCGTGTCGGAAGCGCCTATCGGTATCCACTTTTTACCGCGAAGATTTATATCCTTTACAAGAACATAGTTCGCGCTCGCCGCCGCGGCGTCCCCCGTAGCGATATCGGATGCTATCATAAAAAGTTCTTCGGCGCTCGAAATTTCGATCGGATTTTCAATGGGGAAAGGCAAAACCTCATCGGAAAGCTCCAAACGCGAATCTCCCTTTTCGGGAGCTATCCAAGGCTCCGAAAGAGAAAGTTTTTCGTATACCTCTGCTATATCCTTGTATTCGACGGCGAATTTTTCATCCGTCGCCTTAATCTTTTTGGAATTTTCGGCTCGCATAAATCCGCTGTTTTTCAAAGTTCCGTTATTGCGGAAGCAAAATCCCGCAATATTCGTCTTTCCTTTTACGGGTTTCTGAGCAACGCATCGCTCTATTTCTCCGCCGTTCTCAAACACAAATCCGGCAGCATTGTTTTTATATTTTATTTTCGCGTCGGTATAGCAGTCGGCTATCCTTCCCGCATTGGAGGAAACAAAGCCGCCGAGGCGATCGGCATAGGATGATACTTTCATCGGTAAATACCCCTTCCGAAGAGTAATATTTTTTTCAAAGCTATTTTTTTATCAAGCTATTCAATATTATCACATAAATTATGAAAATTGTCGTTTTACCCGGTTATTTAACAATTCTTAACATTCTCTGACATAAATTTTTCATTATACCAAAAATTATTTATATATTCAATAAATAATACATCATAACCTGTTTTGTGGTATTTTTTCACTGATAGATTATACAACTTTATACTGCATTTTTCAAGAGAGAATATATGTTTTTCCGTCTTGTATCGCGAACCGCACTTCCTTATATTTTTCCGCAAAGTCAAAAAACATCAGTCGGCAAGCGATTTTACCGAATTTTTATAAAATCAAACATTTTCTTGATTTTTATGTTTTTTCCGCAAAAATCCCAAGAAAAAATGTCGCAAAAAACAGTATCCGGTATTTAATGATTTTTCTATAATATAAAAAAAGCCAACTCTTTGTCAGCCAAAATTTTGTATTTTATGACATTCTTTATTTTGCCATATATATTAAAAAAGATGTACTTTTCTCTCGCAAAACATTTTCATACAAAACATCACAGTTTTCATATAAAATTTTCCGCTTTTATTTTATATACGATGCATAAAAAAATAAAAAAGCGCACTGCCGTGCGCTTTTTTATTGAATCTTATATTATTCGTTTTCTTCTGCTTCCGCAGCGCGTGAAAAGGGTTCGCCTTCAAGTGTGAAGTCTTCGTCTTCTTCCGCTTCTGCGTCATCGATAGCGTCGCATTCTTCTTTTTCGTCGCAATTTTCGCAGTCGCCGTCGCAGTATTCTTCAAGAGCTCTTTCTTCGTCTATGCATTCGCACATGAGATATGCGCCCGCAGCGCCGCTGACGCCGCCTACTGCAAGAAACGCGGCAGCATGGCTCTTCTTCTTTGCGGCAAGAACTATAAATGTCACCAAAGAAGCAACAGCCTGAGCGATAAGAGCTACCGCTACATAAAATTTTGTTTTTCTGAACATATTATTTACCCCCTTGAATAATTATTTACACTTTCATCTTCAAATATGCGTTGATAAAACCGTCTATTTCCCCGTCCATCACCGCGTTTATGTTGCCGTCCTCGTAAGAGGTGCGGTTGTCTTTTGCAAGCGTATAAGGCATAAACACGTAGGATCTTATCTGAGAGCCCCATTCTATATTGGATTTTTCGCCGCGGATATCCTCTATCTTTTCAAGGTTTTCGCGTGCTTTTATCTCCGCAAGCTTACTTTTGAGCATCTTCATAGCCGTTTCCTTATTTTGGAGCTGGCTGCGTTCTGTCTGACATCCGACAACGATACCCGTGGGTTTGTGAACTATACGTATGGCAGAGTCGGTCTTGTTGATGTGCTGACCGCCCGCACCGCTCGAACGGTGTGCCGTGACCTCTATATCTTCGGGTTTTATCTCTATATCCGTATCGTCGTCAAGTTCGGGCGTAACCTCGACAGAGGCGAAAGAAGTATGTCTTCTTCCCGATGCGTCAAACGGGGATATCCTTACAAGTCTGTGCACACCGTGCTCGCTTTTAAGGTAGCCGTAGACATTTTCTCCTTCGATAAGGATAGTGGCGCTTTTTATTCCCGCCTCGTCTCCGTCAAGCCAGTCGAGAAGCTTTACGGTATAACCGTGTCTCTCTGCCCATCTTGTGTACATACGGTAGAGCATCTGAGTCCAATCCTGCGCCTCCGTTCCGCCGGCACCGGGATGAAGCGAAACTATCGCATTGCACGAATCGTACTCTCCGGAGAGGAGCGTTTCAAGTCTCATTTTCTCCTCTTCTTTTTCTATTTCCGCAAGCTCTTCGAGAACCTCGGGAACAACGCTTTCGTCGTTTTCCTCTATGCCCATTTCGGCAAGGGTGAGAGCGTCGTCCGTTCTCGCTTTAAGATTATTATATTCTTCGAGCTTGTCTTTCGCTCTTTTGAGTTCCTGCAATATTTTTCCGGAACCTTCCATTTCCCAGAAACCGCTCTCGGAAGTGGTCTTTTCAAGCTCGGCGATTCTTTCTTCGAGTTTGTCTGTCTTTATAGCGGACGCAAGCTCTTTTACCGCATCGCTCAAAGCTATGAGTTTATATTTTGCTTCTTCAAGTTGAACTATCAATTCTGTGTCCTCCTGCCAAAGGCGCCTTTCCCTCGCGCCTTGGGCGAATAATAATGTTATTCATATCCTGTAATCATTTTACCATATAATAACTTTGTTGTAAACCGAGTTTTCAAATTTTTTACTTTTGAGAGTGTTTATCGTGATCCGTAAAAAATCCGCGCAAATCCACGTAGAGTTTTCCGTCGTCGGTCCTTTTAAATCCGACGGCTTTGGAAAGTCTTCCCTCTTCTGCTTCAAAATATGCATCGGAAACGCCGCAAAGATCGATAAAATTAAGCGCCGCGCGTCCGAGCAAGAAGAGCGATTCAAAATCGTCCGTATCAGGGGCGGGAGAGATATTATATATATGTCCTGCGCCGTCACCCATACCGAACTGGCATATTCCGATAAACTTTTCGTCATCGTAAGCGGCGTAGGCAAAATAGTCCGCACCGTATTCAATACCGCAAACGCCGCAAAGCGTTTTCTGATCGTCTTTTTTCTCTATCGGTTTTATAGTAAGCATTTTATTTTCCCTCCGAAGTTTTAAGCGACGCAACCTCGCTTTTTGTAAGATAGCGCCATTTTCCCGGTCTGAGATCGCCGAGCTTTACATTTCCCACCGATATACGGCGAAGAGTCATTATAAAAAGTCCCACCTGTTCGCACATTTTTCTTATCTGACGGTTTCTGCCCTCAAAAAGTTCTATTGCGAGAACGGTATAATCCTCTTTAAGCGTTACGACAGACACATTCGCAGGTTTAGTTATGTAATCGTCTATCTTCATAGGCCTTGAAAGAGCAGTCACTTTTTCCGGTTCGACCTTGCCGCGTATTTTTACGTGATATATCTTAGGTTTGTGATAACGCGGGTGCATCATGCGATTTGCAAATTCTCCGTCATTCGTAAAAAGAAGAAGCCCCTCGCTCTCCCTGTCGAGTCTGCCTATCGGATACACTCTTTCGGGGACATCCGAAACAAGCTCCGCCACGCATTTTCTCGCGTGCTCGTCGCTCATTGTGGTGACATATCCCGCGGGCTTATTCAGCATTATATAAATATGATGGGAATCTGCCGAGATGATCTTACCGCGATATTCCACAACATCGCGTTCGTCGTCTATCTTCTGCCCCAACTCGGCACGCGCGCCGTTGACTTTTATATTGCCTTTTTTGATTTCTTCCTCGGCGGCGCGGCGGGACATTATGCCCGCCTCCGAGATGAATTTTTGAAGTCTTTTTTCCATAAAGCACCAACGATGTATTTATTTTTTGAAAAATCCCTTTTTCACATATTTTATCGGTGCGTCCTCCGCAAGGTAAAGCTCGGATTCGCCGATAATTTTTCCGTCTGTAAAATATTTTATTTTTCCCACTGCCGTCCCTTTTTTTGTTCCCGCGTATATGAAGCGAGGAAGATATACGACGCTCTCTATCTCTCCGTGATTTTTTCTGAGAGCCGCGCTCGCACTTTCGGCGTTTCTTACAGTTACGCTTTCTTTTTCACCGCCGACAAGAGGCACCGAGAAGGAGAGTTCGTCCTTTTCCGTCAGGACAACATTTTCATAAAGCGAAAAACCGTAATCGAGCATTTCGCGGTGGTCTTTCCAGTCGTTTCCGTCATCGAGCGTAACGCAAATAAGACGAAGTCCGTCTCTCTCCGCCGCGGAAACAAGCGTTCTTCCGCATTTTTTGGTAAATCCCGTTTTGACGCCTATAACGTCATCGTATGTCCGAAGAAGTCTGTTGTGATTGACAAAAAGCCTTGAAACGTGTTTTTCGTTTGCGGGGGCGGATTTTTTGACAGTCGAAACGATAGTCCTGAACGTTTCGTTTTTAAGCGCGTACGCCGCTATAACGGCAAGCTCGTACGCCGTTGTATAATGGGTATCCCCGTCAAGTCCGTGGGGATTGTCAAAATGGGTGTTTTTAAGACCCAGCTCCTCCGCCTTTTTATTCATCATATCGGCAAATCCGTCTATGCTTCCCGCCACCTCATAGGCGATAGCCGCGGCGGCGTCATTTGCACTTTGGAGCATAAGAGCGTACAAAAGGTCGAGCATTGTTATTTTTTCGCCCTCCGTCAGATATATGGAAGAGCCTTCGACGCCGACTGCCTCTTTTCTGATATTTACAACTTTGTCGAGCGATGAATTTTCTATGGCGACTATCGCCGTCATTATCTTTGTAGTGCTCGCCATTCCGCGCCTTGTGTTTTCATCTTTCGAGAAGATTATCTCCCCGCTGTCCGCTTCTATAAGGACAGCAGATCTCGCGCTGTCTCCGAGCGCGCATGCAAAAACAGAAAACACAGTAAAGCTCAAAACAAGCGACACAAAAAAAGCTATGATTTTCTTCATTTATTGTTCTCCGAAAAATTTTAAAGCCAAAAAATCCACGATAGAATTTTTTAAGTATCATGAATATAAATGGCGTATTCAATAACATTTTCCGAAAAAACAATAAAATTTATTCAGTAAAAATCAGGTATTATCCAGATTTTTCTCTTCTTTTTCCGCGTTCGGATTTTCCGCATTTTCAGATTCCGTCTTTACTTCGGCATTCTCTTTTGCGGACTCTTCTTTTTTCGCTTTTTTCTTTTTTTCGAATGCGGCTTTGAGCTTGTCCAAAATAGAAGGAAGCTTTTCTACAATGCTTTCAATGGAAGAACCCGCATTTGAATTTGTGGGATTTTGCATTGTCACCATCTCCGTCTTTCCCTCTGCGTCGACGACGAGAAAGCCTATCGGAGTTACGGTTACGCCCGTTCCGCCCGCACCGCCGAAATTATTTTTTTTCGCCGGAGAATTTTTGCCCGCATAGTCGTTTCCGCCGCCGGCAAATCCGACGGAAATTTTAGATATCGGAATTATCACAGTGCCCTGCGGAGTGTTTATGGGCGTGCCTACGACGGTGTTCGCATCGACAAGCCCTTTTATGCTTTCAAGAGATTCGCTTATAAGCTCGCTTATCTTATTCTGTTCTTTTATTTCCTCTCCCATGAATATATCCTTTCCGGCGCGGACGCCTTTAAAAATTTATTTCTTCTCTTTATTTTCTTCCGTTTGTATTTTTTTCTTCTTTATAGGATTTCTTATATAGATAAACAGTGCGGAAAACGCCATGGCAAATATCTGCATTATATTTATGGAAAAATCGATATCTATATCCGCTTTCGTCTTGTCGGAAAGAAAATCCGTTCGTATTCCCGTTTTCGCGTCTTTCGTAAATTTAAAATCGAACGCATTTTCAAAAAGTCCGAATATCATATCGGCGGTCCCCCCGACAGCACCGTAAAGGAACGCGGTCTTGCCCGCCTCTTCCGTCGCTACCGTAATATCAAAGCTCGAAACTCTTATGCGCAGGAAACGCTTTATTTTTTTCATTATGTCTATAACGATCTTTTTAAGAAGCGTTATAAGAGAAAGTATATCCGTCTTTTCGTTTTTTTCCTTCTTCTCTTTCGGGGCTTTATCCTTCTTTTTCTTTTCGGGAGGAGCAACACCCTCCGGAAGCGGCGCTCTTTTTCTCGTGGTAAAAAGCCTCTTTTTTATAAAAAGGACTTTTAAATAAACATCTAAATTCTCTTTTACTTTAACAGATACGTGAATACGTATTAAAAGTATCAGAAAAAGTACAAAAAGCACCGAACACGCCATTATCGCGCCCTTCATAAATTCTCACCGGACGAGAGTTCGAGCGGCGGCAGCTCCTCTATGGAAGAAAGTCCGAACGAGCAAAGAAACGCCGCGGTCGTCCCGTAAAGGCGCGGTTTTCCCGGCACGTCCATTCTCCCCAGACACTCTATAAGCCCGCGTTCGAGAAGATTTCCGACGGCATACGCGCTGTCAACGCCGCGGACCTGATCTATATATGTTCTTGTCACGGGCTGATTGTACGCTATTATCGCGAGCGTTTCGAGCGTCGATTTCGAAAGATTTCCACCCTCGCGAATGCCGAGCGCATTTCTTATATATCCCGCGTATGATTCCTTTGTAACGAGCTGGCACGCGTTCCCGAGAATAAGAAGCTGTATACCGCGCGGAAGAGCCGAATCGTACTCTTTTTTATAATCCGAAACGATATTTTTTATATCTTCTTCTGAAAGCCCCGTGACTTCCGAAAGTTTTTTAAACGTTACGGGATGTCCCGACGCAAAAAGCACGGCTTCGATTATCTTTTTCGTCTCTTCGACGGAAAGCGGTTCCGATGACGACGCTTCGGGATTCACATTTTCTTTTTCATCGGCAACACCGACGGATTTTTTTTCATCCGGCATTTTCTTCCCCTCCGTTTAAAAAGTCTTTCTTATGTTCTCTGTTAAGCGACAAAAGTATGTTTTCCCCTCCGCTTTCCGAATATTCGCGCGAAAGCTCTATACGTCCGGATTTCAAAAGTTCGAGTATGGCGTAAAACGTCGCGACGATTTCCGAACGGCTTTTTACATCGGCAAAAAATTCGTCGAAATACACCGCGTGTCTTTTGGACATTTTTTTCATAACGCCGATTATTCTTCCCGGAATCGAAACTATCTTCTTTTTTATAAGCGGATTTATAAGCTCTATCGGCGCGTCTTTTTCGTCGCGCTCCTTTTCCGCAGAACGGAGCAGCATACGGCAGAGCGCCTCCGAAAGGATCTTTGCGTCCATATCGAGCTTCGCGTTTTTGTCGGGCTTTATCTCGTCGGTGTCTTTTTCAAACCTGCCGCCGTATTCCGCTCCGCGCTCCGAGAGCCACAATGACGCCTCTTTTGCCAGCTTATATTCCATCAGCTTTCTTACAAGCTCTTCGCGCGGATCCTCTTCCGTCTTCGGAAGAAGAGTCTTGCTCTTTATAAGCATAAGCTCCGCCGCCATGGTGATAAACTCGCCCGCGACATCCATATCCATTCTTTTCATCTCCGACACATACTCCATGTATTGGTCGAAAATAACGAATATCTGTATGTCGCATATATTCATCTTGTTTTTTGCTATTAGCGCAAGGAGAAGGTCGAGAGGACCCTCGTATGCGCCGGTCTTAAAAACAAGCTCCGCCATATCTTTTCACTCCGAATGTTTATCTGAAAATAGGTATAAGTTCAACAAGGCGCATCATACCGCCTATAACTTTGTCTCCGAGCCACCCTATCGTACCCGAAAATACGCCTGCCCACATGAGAATTATAAGAACGAGCATTATATATTTCTCGTATTTCATAATTCCGAAATATGCTTTCGGCGGAAGGAATACATAGAATATCCTCGAACCGTCAAGAGGAGGTATCGGTATAAGGTTGAATAACGCAAGGTATACGTTTATATTCGCAAACAGCACAAAAAATGTATGCGCCGTAAAGACTATATAATAAGCCGTGCTCTGAAACTCCGTCTTCGGTAAAAGCAGCCATGTAAATTCAAAGAATACAACGCCGATAAAACCGAGCAATATGTTTGAAAGAGGTCCCGCGGCGCCAACGAGCGCCATGTCCCTTCTCGGCTTTTTATAATAGCGCGAATTTACGGGAACGGGCTTCGCCCAGCCGAAACGGAAAAATATCATGCACAAAAGCCCGATAATATCTATGTGCTTTATCGGATTGAGCGTAAGTCTTCCCAAATTTCTCGCGGTGGGGTCGCCGAGCTTATATGACATATACCCGTGCGAAAATTCATGTACGGTTATTGCTATAAGAGACGCAGGTATAAGCAATATATATTGGAAAATCAATTCTCTGTAATTCATCGTCTCACCCGTTCGCTCTTTTATTTTCGGAAACGGCAGAGAATACGGAAAGAAGCTCCGCCCTGCCCTCTCCCGTAAGAGAAGAAAAAGGAATTATCTTTATTTTTTCCGAAGCGGCGGGCGAATTTAACAGTTCGTCTTCCGAAAGCGCCGCAAGATTTTTTTCCCTGTTCGTTTTATTGAGCTTGTCGCATTTCGTCGCGGCGATTATATACGGTATTCCCGATCTGTTGAGAAAGTCGAACATCATTCTGTCGTCATCGGTCGCTCCCGCTTTCAGGTCTATGAGCTGGACAACAAGCTCAGGCACGTGTTTTTTCAAATAAGCGTCCGCAAGACCGGAAAAATTTCTTCTCTCTTCGTCGGACCGCTTTGCGTATCCGTATCCGGGAAGGTCCGCGATATATAATTTTTTATCTATGAGATAAAAATTTATCGTTATCGTTTTTCCTGGGGCGGAGCTCACGCGGGCAAAGCTTTTTCTGCCGAGCACCGTGTTTACAAGCGAGCTTTTACCGACGTTCGATCTTCCCGAAAGCGCGATTTCGGGGACAGAGCCTGCCGGGAACTGCGAAGGATTTCCCGCGCTCATTGTAAGCGCGGTGTTTTGTACATTAAGCATGAGCCTTCTCCGTTTTTTATTTATCTTATCATACCGCTGCAAGAAATATCTCTTGCGCCGTGCGGTTCGTGAGATTCTATTACAGGCATATTTCCCTTTTTGTTACCCTCAAAAGGATTTTTCAAGAGAGCTATCGAAAGGACCTCGCCTATTTCGCGGACAGTAATTATCTTTACATTGTTCTTGACTTCGTCGGCGATCTCTTCCATATCGGCGGAATTTTCCTCCGGAATTATTATCGTCTTTATTCCCGCAAGATATGCCGCCATTGTTTTTTCGCGGAGTCCGCCTATTGCGGTAACTCTTCCGTGAAGAGTTATCTCTCCTGTCATCGAAACGTCGCGGCGGCACGGGATACCCGTAAGCTCGCTGACAAGAGAAGTCACCATTGCAGTGCCCGCGGAAGGACCGTCCTTCGGAACGGCGCCCTCGGGAACATGGATATGTATATCCTTCGTTTTGTAAAAGTCGTGTTCTATCCCGAGCTCATCTGCGTGAGAACGTATATAGCTTATCGCCGCGTGCGCGGACTCTTTCATGACGTCGCCGAGAGAGCCTGTGAGCTCTGTTTTTCCGCTTCCGTCAAGGGCAAGCGACTCTATTCTGAGAAGCGAACCGCCCACCTCTGTCCAAGCCATACCGTTTGACGTTCCGACCTCGTCGAAATCGTATACCTTTTCGGGAATGAGCTTCTGTATACCGACAAAATCGGAAAGATTCGACTTTGTCACATGAACAGTCTTCTCCCCATCCATGGTTATGCGTTTTGCGGCTTTGCGGCAGCATTTCGCAATATGCCTTTCAAGGCTTCTTACGCCCGATTCGCGAGTGTAGAGATCAATTATATCGTATATCGCCTCATCGTCTATTTTGAACATTCTGCCTTTAAGCCCGTGTATCTTCTTTTGCTTCGGCACAAGGTGATTTTTCGCTATCGAAAACTTCTCCGCCCTTGTGTATGTTTTAAGTTCGATTATCTCCATTCTGTCCAGCAGCGGGCGGGATATCGTATCGAGAGTATTCGCCGTCGCAATAAACATACAGTGAGAAAGATCTATCGGAATCTCCACAAAGTGGTCGCGGAAAGATTTGTTCTGTTCTCCGTCGAGCACTTCAAGCATTGCGCTCGCAGGGTCTCCGCGCATATCACTCGCCATTTTGTCTATTTCGTCGAGAAGAATGAGCGGGTTATTCGATCCTGCCTGGCAAAGAGCCTGAATGATTCTTCCCGGCATAGCGCCGACATATGTTTTTCTGTGTCCCCTTATATCCGCCTCGTCATGTATACCGCCGAGCGAAACGCGGACAAATTTTCTCTTCGTCGCTCTTGCGATAGACGAAGCTATCGAAGTCTTACCCGTTCCGGGAGGTCCTACAAGAAGGAGCACCTGGTTTTTAAGTTCGGGATTAAGCCCGAGCGCCGACATATATTCGACAATTCTCTCTTTGACCTTTTCAAGTCCGTCGTGATCCTCGTCGAGTATTTTCTGAACAACCGCCACATCGTTTCTCTCTTTCGTGGATTTAGACCACGGAATTTCAAGGCAGGCTTCTATGTAATTGCGCAAAACGACATTATCGGCAGAGCCGACAGGCGTTCTTTGAAGCTTCTTTATCTCTTTTATAAGCTTATCGGAAACCTCTTTCGGGAAATTTCCTTTTTCTATTTTTTTGACGTACTCTATGGCGTCTTCGTCAAAGTCCGCATCCTCGCCGAGCTCTCCCTGAATAACTTTGAGCTGTTCGCGAAGATAATAATCTCTTTGGTTGCGATCCATATTTTCGCGCACCTGAGCCTGAATGCTCGCCTCTGTTTCGAGTATCTCCTTCTCCCTTTCGAGTATTATAAGAAGTCTTTCGAGTCTTCTTACAGGGTCGAATTCCGAGAGAAGTTCCTGCTTGTCGTCCACATCGGAAACGATGTTTGCGGCGACAAAATCGCAGAGTATTCCGGGAGCTTCGATAGAGTTTATCACAAACCAAAGCTCCTTTGAAAATTTGGGAAGATATTTCACGAATTCGCGCAAAACGCGGCGTATATCGCGCACGAGCGCTTCTTCTTTTATGCTCCCGAACGGCTCTGTGAAAATCTTCTTTTCCATAACGGTCGCCGTAAGATATTTCCCGGAGCTTATCTCTTCGACCTCCGCGCGGGATTCGGGCTCGACAATTACATGGAAAACACCGCCCTGTCCTTTTACAAGCTGCTTTATCTTTGCTACAGTTCCGACATTATAGCAGTCTTTCTCTGTGGGATTTTGCACAGTCGCGTCTTTCTGGCATACAAGAAAAACCTTGCTGTCCGCACGAACGGCGGCTTCGCAAGCCTTTTTTGATGTTGCGCGCGCAACATCGAGATTTACGGGAATTCCCGGGAACGCAACTATTTGTCGCATCGCAACGCAAGGAAGCGAAAGTTTTTTTATTGTTTCTGTTGTTTCTGACATTTTATGACCTTTCCTATGGCAAATGCCGCAAGGCGGCATATTTTTTCGTGTTAAAATAAATATATTCTCTTCCCGTATTTATATACGGGAAAATATCGGTCGTGGGGCTTACACGTGACCTGACATAAGAAACTTTTTATAAAAAGTTTCTTATGAATCTTCAAA
>ULQL01009184.1_pt1 | contig 23970 bp, 21 predicted proteins | sample 1954411 | NCBI WGS metagenome assembly ULQL01 (sample SAMEA4835654, study PRJEB28245) | human gut metagenome | biome: gut microbiome; material: fecal sample | place: Denmark | collected 2008 | reverse complement strand
AAACTTTTCCCGAAAAGTTTCTTGTGTCAGGGTTTGGGGCGGAAGCCCCAACATTAAACGCCACACATAAAAAAGCACGGCAATGCCGTGCTTTTTTATTCCCCAAATAACGATAAAAATTGCTCTCTCAAAATGACGTAACAAACTATGTGACAAAGCAATTTTTACCGTTATCTTATATATTCAATTCTCCGATTTCTATACCCAAACCGCGAGCAATATTTATAACTGTGCTCAGATGAGGATCGGCGAGGTTTCTTTCTATGTTGGCAAGCGCTCTCGCACTCATATTGCAAAGTTCAGCGGCTTTTTCCAGAGATATCTCTTTTTCTCTTCTTTTTGCCACAACCAAATCTCCGAAAGAGCAAATTCTGATAGAATAAGAATGTTCCTGTTTCGTCTTCTCGTCGCTCATCTTGTCTCTCCATTCTTTATGTGAAATTTTTAAAATTTGTTTTCCCGAAAGATAAAAGGAGCTGCTGTTCGCATATATCAACAGCTCCGTTTACATCTTCCGATGAGGTCGGTAAAAACCGACCGCGTCTTGAAATCTGCGATGAAAAACAATAAATTTTATTGCTCTCTTGTCATTTACGGACAAACCTTTGTAGTGTTTATACCGAACATTTCGCCGTACGTGAACTCTTCGCCTTCCTTGCGGACTTCGCCTTCGAATATAGCGAGATACTCTACGCCGTGTTCGGCTTGGAATTCGACCACTACCGCCAACGATCCCGTCGTCACATGAGTGATTCCTTCGGCTACGTATTCAAGGTCGTCCCCGACTTTTTTGAACACCGTCAAATACCCGTCGGCAGCGACGATAATAGGCGTTTTAGTAAGATTTCCTATTGCAAGCCCATTCGTACCATCAAAATCTATACTGACGCTCATTGTTATAATATTACTGTCTTCTTTTAGTTCGGTTATATCCGGTTTTTCATAATGCGAAGCGTCCGCCGCCATACTCGAAAAGGCAAAGACGAATATAAGAACTACACTAATGACAAGGAGCGATATAATCTTTCTTTTCTTATTCAATGTATATCCCTCCTTCGCAGATGCGGGATAAAAGCACTTCTATGCCGTTCCATAGACCTATAACGAAATAAATTTCAAAAAGTCACAATATTTTGGAATTTTTTTCTTATTTTTTCCTCTTTCTGCGTTTTGCACAATTTTATTCTTTTTTTCGACGAATTTGTTGTTTATCCTACGCTTTCCGCCATGAGAAGTATGATGTCCGCGCCGATTCCGTAGCCGATGATAGTATATTCGTATTCTCCGTCGGTCCAGTCCAAAACAACGTTGCCGTTTTTGTTTCTCACCAAAACCGCCTCATTGTCGTTCACTGAAATATAACTAACATCCGCATCTTTGCCGTTAATCAGATTTTTTCTTTCTCTAAATACATTCTGATAGAAAGTTATTACAACATTTTCATTTATGCAATAGTCACACGAGAATTGATTAAACCTATCGACAGCCACCGATTCTACCACGCCCTGCGGTAAAAGACGGGGTTTTCTTATCTCCTCTATTTTGTCGGGAACCGTCATTCTTGCACGCCCTTTTTCGTAATTGACGGAGAAAAATTCGTTGTACCACTCTGTAATGGCTTTCCACAAGGATTTTCGCACTGCGGAAATGCTCATTATACCGCCGAACATAAGAGATACCGCAACAAGAATGGCAACTGCCGCCCTGCGCAGAAATCTTTTCGGCATGGGTGTAACGACGGCAGTCTCTTCGCGGCTGTACTTCGCGCTCTTGCGAATGAGCTTTCTTATTCTTCTGTCCGTCTTTTTGCTTATGACAACACCGGAATCGTCAATATTTTCAAATTCCTTTGCCGTTTCGTCTGCAATGGGATTCAAAGATAGTGCTATAAGATAATCCAGATTATCCATAATAGTATCACATCCTGTCCTTCAACATATTATACAAAATTTGCTTCGCTCTTTCTATCCGCTGTTTCGCGGCGCCGACACTGATATTTAAAACTTTTGCTATTTCGTCGAATTTCAAATCATGAAAATAACGTAACATCAAAGTTTCTTTGTATATATCTTTCAATTCGGAAATACATTTGCGTAATATCTTTTTGTTTTCCTCGTCAATAAGTACTTCGTCAAAACTTTTATCTTTATTGGGAATTTCCACTTGTTCCCATGCGTCATCGTCCTCGTCTACCGCAAAATTTTCTATGGACGTTTCGTTTTTTCTTTTCACATACTCCCGCCTGTACTTATCAAGTGCGGTGTTTTTCGTGCTTATATACAAAAGGCTTTCAAGATAGATTTCATCGTCTACTTTGAATCTTTCTATATTTTCCACAACTTTTCTCATTACGTCCTGCACGCAATCTTCCGATTCTTCTTTTTGTTTCAGAATCGAATAAGCCACACTGCACATTTTGCCGCGATATTTTTCATATATACGTTGTACATAATCTCTGTCGTTATCATCTTTTATCGTTTGTACAACAGGCAACATCGCGGGTAACATTATTCGAATACTCCTCTTTTACTTCTTATCATTTTAATTTGTTTGTCTAAATATAACATAAACAGGTAAATAAAACAATACTTTTCGCCTTTAATCTACATTTTTCGATTCATTTCTCGTTTTTATATAAAAAAGGCAGAATTGCTCTTCCTCTTCTTTGTGAGCATTTTTGGGTCGTAACGGTCTGAAAGACCGCTTCCCACAACGCTTTTCGGCAATGAGAGCATTGAATATCGCGGCACGCGCCGCGCGGGTTATGGCGCGTTGAGTGTTGGGGCGTCGCCCCAAACCCCGACCAAAAAGCTTTCCCAAAATAAAGTGATGTATTTCGGTGCGAAAGTTTTGCGGATTTTTAAGGGGCTTTTTTAAAAGCCTCTTAAAGCAAGGTTTGGAACGGCAGTTCCAACATATAATGCCCTAATAAAAAGCACGGTGTTGCCGTGCTTTTTTGTGTTCGTTAAGTGTCGGGGCGTCGCCCCAAACCCCAACCAAAGGGCTTTTTAAAAAAAGTCCTTTGGAATCTCAAAAACTTTCGCAAAAATGAACGGGTTCATTCGGTGCGAAGTTCTTTGGCACACCTTTCTCCGAAAGAAAGGTGTGTTTATTCCAAGAAAGGTAATGCGAGCAGATCGGAAAATTGTTCCAATTTTACATCGGCTCTGTCGTAAAAAGTCGCGTCTCCTATCGCCACGGCGATCATGTTTCCAGCTTTTGCGGCGTCTATTCCAGCAAAAGCGTCCTCTATTACAGCGCACTCCGACGGTGCGAGCGAAAGATATTCCGCGGCTTTCAGAAATACTTCCGGGTCAGGCTTTGAATGTACGATATTTGTGCCGTCCGAAATCTTATCGAAAGCGTCCGTAAGCTCCACGCGTTCAAGTATGAACTTCGCGTTTTTACTCGACGAACCGATAGCAAGAAGAAAACCGCGTCTGCGCAGTTCCGCAAGCGTTTTTCTCACCTCATCGCTCACATCTTTTCGGGTCATCGTTTTAAGATACTCTCTGTAAATATTGTTTTTCTTTTCCGCAAGCTCTTTCTTTTGCTCATCGGAAAGCGGCACACCGTTATATCTTTCGAGGATAATTTCAAGGCTCTCCATTCTGCTTACCCCGCGCAGCCTGTTGTTTATGGTTTCGTCGAAATATATTCCCAGCTCGTCGGCAATCTTTTTCCACGCAAGATAATGAAAATAATCCGTAAAAACAATAACGCCGTCAAGGTCAAAGATAAGTCCTTTTATATTCATATCATACCTCACAAACTGTTATACATTTTCCTCTGTAAGCGCCGCGCTCTGCTTCATCTATCATTGCCGCAGCATAATCCGCATAGCTTATACGGCTCTCCCCGTGTGAATTTTCAATAACTTCTTCCCTGTCGCCTATTTTGTATTTTCCCGTTTTTTCGCCCTCGTAATCGAATATAAGCGACGGACATACATATGTGAATATAACATCTTTTCTTTTCAGAAGATCAAGATATCCGTTCGTCATGCTCTTTGATATTCCGCGCAGAAAATCCGGATGATCCGGTTTTTCATACACGCGGAATTTATGCGTAGGATCGGTAAAGAGCGCTCCCGCGCCGCCGACTATTTGAAGCGCTACTCCGCTGCCTTCCACTACATCCGCAAGATGATTTACAGCGCGTCGGTTTATATCGGGATCCGCATCAAAACCGCTTCCGAAAGCGCTTATCAGAACATCAAGGTCCTTTATATCGTCTTTTTTAAGATCAAAAAGATCGCGTAATAGCACTTCCGATACTTCTTCTATGCATTTTTCCCGTACTATGGCACGGACAAAATGTCCCCTTGACATCGCTTCCTTGCAAAGAAGTCTTCCCTGTTTACCGTTCGCTCCGATTATACCTATTCTCATTTCGGATCATCTCCCTCTTTTCCTTTTCGGCATCTTTTCTGTACCGCCTTACCCACGGATAACGATATGGGATTTGCAATACAGGCAACGATATATCCTACGATAAGCTGGATAGGAAATACCGAAAAAAATGCTTCAATATATATTTTTATTCCCAATTTAAACGGAGAAACATTTACCGCCGTCATAACAGCACCTATAATCACTATATTTATAAATACAGGGACTATATTCCCCACAAGATTTCCGGCGATTCCGTTTCCGTCAATTCCGAATGCGCGGCAGGACATAGCGCTTATCTTACCGAAAGGAATAATAAAGCTCAGTGCCATTCCCACAATAAATCCGACGACTATCATAAGAAGCGTACGTGCGGAAACGGAGCCGTTCTTTATATCCGCCGTAAAGCTCATTGCCACGGACATAAACACATTTATAACGCCGAACATCGCAAACTTTGCTCTGAACGACACCTTTTAGCCCTCCCGCTTTTCAAGAGTTTTATGAAGCCATGTAAGATACAGCCTTTTCCATTCGCGCGTGCCCGACATATTGAAGGCAGGATGTCCGTACATCGGCGGCACATCTTCTTCGCGGACTCCGTAACCGTGACCGCCCTCTCTGAACATATGCACCTCATAGGAAGCGCCCGCTTTTTCCGCGGCGACAGCCATTTCGAGCACATTCATGGGAGAGACTGTTCCGTCGTCTATACAATCCGAAAGAAAAAGAGGCGGAGAATCCTTTTTTACATACTGCGGTATATACATTTCCGAATAAATCTTTTTGTAATATTCCTCATCGGTGTGTATCCGCTCTCCGAACTGCATGGAAAGAAGAAATCTGTCGGCAAGCGTTTCCGGATACAGAAGGGCAAGAGAAGCAAAATCTGCCGTTTCAAAATCCACCTCATCGGGAGTGTATCCCTGTATCCTCTGAAAATCACGGAACCGATACGCCGTTGTCGCCGCAAGATTTCCACCTGCGGAAAATCCGAGCACGGATATTTTTCCGGGGTCTATACCGAATTTTTTTGCATTGTGCTTTATATAGCAGAACGCACGGCGGCAATCGAGCATAGCCGAGGGATAGGTATACGGCCAAACGCGGTATTTAAGCACAAAAGCCGTAATTCCGTTCTCCATAAGAAATTCGCCCGTAGGATATCCTTCGTTGTCGAGCGAAACATCGTAGTACGCTCCGCCCGGAACGACAAGCACGCTCTTTTCGCTCCCCTTTGCAATAAAAGGAACTATATACGGTTCATCGTCGAATTTGTCGCTCACGTGCCCTGTCGGAATCTGAAAGATCCTTGTCACCGTATTTGCTCCGAGCATATCTTTTCTTCTCTTTGACGGTTCGAAAAGCGTTTCAAGAGAATCGAATACGCTGAAATTGGGATTCCACGGTTCAAGCGCGTCATATTTGCTCTTTCCCATATTAAAAGGAATAGTGTCAGCGTAAATTTTTATGTGTTCATGTGCCATTTCTTCTCACCTCTTCTCAAAAAAGCTCCCGCAATATCCGAAAGAGCGATAAACTTCGTATCTTCTGCCAAAGTTTGCGGCTCCGAATGCGGGAGCTTATATTTATCTTTCGATTTTTGCCTCCCACTTTCCGCAGAACGGATCGACAGGAGAATGACCTTTGAATGTACTTCTTCCCGTAAGTTTATCGACAAGCGCCTCTATCACGGTATCGAAACCGCAGTAGCAATTTATAAATGTGCGTACCTGAGGTACATCGATAAGATGATACGGATTTTCAAGGGAAACGAATATAGTCGGTACCGTATGGCAATATATCGGCACATTTGCACCCATAGGATTTGCCCACTCTATACGCACAACGGTCTGATTTGATTTTGTTTGAAGCGCCGCGGAATATATTATAAGATCGTAATTATCCGTTATTTCTTTTATCGGAGTCATCATTCCCTCGAATCCCGCTTTCGGAACAAATTCCGTGACCTCAAACCCTTCTCGGCGAAGCGCATTGCAGAATTTGGCGTTTTCGGAATCGTCTACGTTGAATATCGTCTGTCCCTCCGCTTTGTTTTCAAGAGGATAGAAAAGTATTCTTTTGTATCTTGCGGGAGTTACGGGAAGCACGCCTTTTTCTTCTTTTACAAGGGTTATCGCCTTGTCCGCACATTCGCGGCTCCACTCCATAAACTTTTTCTGACCGATAATTCTTTTTGCGTCTTCTATTTTCGGCACGAGAGTTCCGTTCTTCTGCTTTTCATGAAGGCGGAGCGCCGCTTTTAATGCGAGTATGCGGGTCACAGCTTCATCAAGTCTTTCGGGCGTTATAACACCGTTCTCATATCCGCGCTCCATATATGAAAGATCCTCTTCGAGCGATTTTGTAAATAAGAACATATCACACCCGGCGGCGATAGTAAGCGGCACCATTTTTTCTCTCGGCATAAGAGACGCGATTCCCGCCATTGTTGTGGAATCGGTAACCACAAGTCCGTTGAAACCGAGCTTTTCACGCAAGAGCTTTGTAACAAGCTCATAACTTACCGTCGCGGGCATAATGTCCGCGTCTTTTATTCCGTGATTAAAATATCTTGTATATGCGGGCTGCATTATATGCCCTACCATAACGGTAAGAGCGCCCGCCTCTATCGATTCGAGATACGCTTTTCCGTATGTTTTATCCCACTCCTCGCATGAAAGATCGTTTATGGACGGAGCGACATGCTGATCTCGCTCATCTCTTCCGTCGCCCGGAAAATGCTTTATAGAAGCCGCAAGTCCGTGCTTCTGAACTTCCTCGACATACGCGCGCCCCATCTTTGCCACCGTGTCGGGGTCAGAGCCGAATGTGCGCGTATTTGTTATGGGATTGCGGAAGTTATAGTCTATATCTATTATCGGGGCAAAGGACCAGTTAGCCCCGACGCTCGCGCCCTCCGCACCGCAGACCTCGCCGAGCCTTCGCGCCTGTTCTATATCCCCCGTCGCCGCAACCTCCATGGGTCTTCCGAGCACGGTTCCGCCGACTATCATGCCGTTTCCGCCTGCTTCGAAGTTCGCGGCGACAAGCATAGGGATTTTCGAATATTTCTGCATTTTCTCCGTTGCGGAAATACACATTTCCGCGCTCATAGTCCTGCTCATAAATCCGCCCGGACGTACTTTTTCGCCGATAAAACGGCAGTATTCTTCATCATCGGAATATGTTACAAGGCAGAAAAGCTGATGCAGCTTATCCTCCGTACTCATTGAGGACAATGTATCTTCAACCCACTTTATATCGTCTTCCGAAAGATAAAAAGGTTTTGCTTTAAGATCCATTATATTCTCCTCCGTTTTTCAAATCAGATATATCTTTTATGTCGCCGTATTTTTCCTCTCGGCGCGTTTTTCGCGCAGCTTTTTCAAGGTTACAAATTCGACGATCTTATTTTCGTTGTTAAGGTATATAAGGAACACTACGAGTATAACCGCCTCTACCACCTTGTAAACATCCGACGTAAAGGAAGCGTTTACAAAGCTTAGCTGTCCGAATCCTATCTGGATGAACTCATATGATGCGCATCCGATAAGTATGGCAACCTGTTTGTTGCAGAATTTTCCGGTAAATCCCGAGAAAAAGAGCGGCAGGAAGCAGCTGAACATAGAAGCTATCGTAGAGAAATTTATCGTCGGCGTGACGCCGTTTGTGGAGCATATCGACAGAGCGCCCGCTGCGCCGAATAACATTCCGGCAAATATATAGCATAACACCGCGTTGAGCTTTTCGTTTACTCCGGTGTTTACCGCTATCTTTTGCCCTGTCTGCAAAGCACGGTAGTCATAACCGAACTTTGTGTAATGAAATACTATTATCATAAAAGCGATCGCAATAACGATTATCACGGAAAGCGCCGCGGGATTTACCGCAAATTGGTAGTATGAAGTATCGGTCCCGAAGCTGACAGGTTTAAGTCCGCCCGTTATTATAGCGACAATACCTTCGAGTATGAGCGTCATTCCAAGACCTATTATCATCGGCGCAAGCTTTAAAGTTATATAAAGAATCCCCGAAATTCCGCCAAAGATAGCGCCGAACACCGCGCTTATGGCTATCATTCCGACAGGACCAAGCCCGAGATTATATGATAACTTCGCGCCTATAACTCCGCCTATGAGCATCGTTGCGCCCGTGGCAAAATCAAATCTGCCCGTGTGCATATTTATGGAAACGCCAAATGCAAGAAGAAGAACATAGGTAAGTCCCCTGAAATACAGCTGCCAAGTACTTCTTCCCGTAAACAGAGCGGTACCCGAAGCCGCGCAGGCAACAGACATTATCACAAAACACAGAAGCGGAATTATGATTATACCTATTCCCCTCTTGAAAATATTTTTTATCTTATCGTTTGCAGCCGTCATCTTCAAACTTATCCTTTCTCGCAAATTTTGGAAAAAACAAGGGGTGGTTCCCTTCCGCGCCGTATGACGCGGAAGGGATTAGGAGAATTATGAAAAGATTATTTGTTGTATGCTTCGTGAATGGCAACAGCGCCTTCGTAATCTGCGTTGCAAAGCTTCAAGAACTCGTCATAAGTGTTGTTTATAAAATGATCGAGAACGTTTTTGTTGTAGCAATATCCGGTTTCGGCGTTATCGGAAGCAAGCATTGAATTAAGAGCGTCTTTGCTTGTAGCTACCCAATAGTTCATGCCGACTCTTACCGCGCTTCCGTCGGGAGATGTTATCTTGTGTCCGTTTATGGCGCTGAGCACAAGAACGATTCCGGGAGCCATAGCGGAAGCGAATTTTCCGCAGTCATAGGAATAACCGAGATCAAAGCATTCCGCGTAGTCTGCCGCGATGGAGTCAACGCCGCCGCACATAACATTATTTATAGAAGAGGACGCCTGAGTGATACCGTATGCGATTCTTGCGACAGTATCTCCCGCACCTACCGAGAGTATGCAGACGCCGCCCGCTTCAAGGCTGTTCGTAAGCTTTGTGGAGAAAGCGTCGTCAAAAGCGAAACCGTCCATATATCCCGTTATTCTGTATTTTGTGCTGACGAATTTCGTGGGATCTACACCTGCGCCCGCAAGTTTTCCGACAAGTTCCTCGCGTTTCTTCGCGCCGTCATAATTTGTTCCGCTGTCTTCGCAAAGATAAGCGAGCATTCCCGCAAGTCTCTGAATGTGCATAGAAGCGCCGTAGCCGGTAGCGCCGCCGAATACAGTAAAAGCGCTCTGTCCTTTTTCTTCGACAAAGTATTTCGCCATAGCATAGCCAGCTTCATACTCTGTGTCATCCGTAGGAGCAACCGAACCCAAGAAGTACTCTATGTTTTTGATCTGCTCGTGCTGTTCTGCCGTCGGATGGCCTGTGGGAATAGCTACATAGAGTTTCTTATCCGCAGCCGCGTTTACGGAGGCTACTATATCGTCGTCAGAGAAGAGGAAAATAGCGTCATATCCTCTTGAAGCATATGTGTTTATCGCAGAAACCTCTGCCGCGGAGCTGTCCGTCGTCGTAAAATCGAATGTTATGCCCATCTCTTCGCCTACTGCTCTGAGATATTTTTCCCAAGCCGCAGCCTCGCCGGAGCTGTCATCTTCGCGGAGAACGCCTATCTTTATATCAGAGGCTTTTTTTCCGCAGGAAGCGAGTGCCGCGCAAGAGAGAAGAAGCGCCAAAGCGAGCATCGCCGAAAGAATTTTTTTGAAATAATGTTTCATATCTTCTGTTTCCTCCTGAATTTATATTATTTTTAAATTGACAAATTTTTTTAACGTTCCAAAAGCTTCGCGCGGTTTCCTATTGAAAAGAGGAATACGACCACAACAAAGAGAACGCCTTTTACTATTTGCAGATACCAGCTTCCCGTAACGTAGATATTCATAAACGAATCGAGAAAAGCCATTGAAAAAGAACCGAGAAGCGCCGCATACATCTTTGATCTCGGACCTCCGCTCATGCTCATACCGCCGAAAACAAGCGCGATAAGCATATTCATTCCGACAGAGGAGCCGGAAGAAGACGAAAGCGTCGGCGTTTCCACTATCATTGCAAACGAAGCAAGACCTATACCGATTCCCGCAAGAGCAAAGGATAGTATTGTGAGCTTCTTTGCATTTATTCCGGAGAGTCCCGCGCAAACGGCATTTCCTCCGAGAAACTTTTGCTTGCGCCCTGTTTTCAGAATATAGAAAACAAAGCAACAGAAAAGTTCGAATACAACGAGAATCGCCACACGGAAGCCTGTGTTGTTAAGGCTTCTCACAAGCGACATTGGCACCGATATAGCCGCGTTCGTTCCGAAAGCGGTTATCATGAGCGTCGCCACCGATGTATAAACGTTCATCATGACTATTGTCATTATGAATACCGGAAGGTTGAAAAACGAGGCGAGAACGGAGTTCAGTACGCTGAGCGTTATGGCAACCGCAACACAGACTATAAGCATCAGAAAGATATTGTTCGTCGCCTTTCCCACAAGACCGCCGATTATAGCGGATATAAGCATATTTGCGCCGAGGGAAAGATCGAAAGAGCCTGAGGTAAATATAAACGTTGCACCGGTAGCTACAAGAGCTACTATCGTGGCATTAGCTATTATGACCTCAAAACCGATGGCAAGATCATATCCGTTTATCAGCGCGCTCACAACATATAAAAGTCCGAGAACAACGCACGCCATAAGAGGTATAAGCCCGACTATACGCTGTGTCATAAGCGCTTTTTTGCGACGTTTCAAAACAGAAACATCATCTTGCGTAAGAGCGGCGGGATTGGAGTTCTTTATATTTTCGTTTGTCATTTCTCCGCCTCCTTAAACCATGTATTTGATGATTTCCGCATCGGAAAGATCGGGACTGCGCGGGAATTCTTTTGTTATCCGTCCGTCTTTCATTATTATAAGGCGGTCCGCCATTCCCATAAGCTCCGTCATTTCCTCGGAGATCATAATTATTGTTTTGCCCTCTTTTTTCATCCTGTACATGAGCTGATACATAGTCTGCTTGACGCCGATATCTATTCCTCTTGTAGGACAGTCGAGTATAAGGATATCCGAACCGCAGCCTATCCACTTTCCGAATACGACTTTCTGTTTGTTTCCGCCGGAAAGCTGTGAGACCGACTGATCCATGGAGAAGCATTTTATCTGCATGAAGTCTATCTGATTCTTGACATATTTCCTCTCATTTGCGGAGAAAATAAAGTGTTTTCCCACGGCGTATTCATTCATTCCCGCGATAGCTATATTGTCTCTTATCGACGCCGCGGTGCAGAGAGATTCTATATCCCTGTCCTTCGCCACATATCCGACCTTGTTTTTCATCGCAAACGACGGATTTTTCATTTTTTTGCCGTGAACGAGCACTTCTCCTTTGCTCGGAGAAAGCGCGCCGTAAAGCACCTTTCCGAGCGTATGCATTCCGCAGTGGGAAAGTCCGCCTATTCCGAGTATCTCGCCTTTATGTGCTTCAAGACTCATATCTATGACGCGGTTTTTATAGGTGACATTTTTCATTTCAAGAACGACTTCGTCGGAATAAGACCCGTCGTAATCCGAACGGTAATAATCGCCTTGAAGTTCACGTCCTATCATGGAAGAACGGATCGCGTCCGCGTCAAATTCTTCCTTTTCGAAAGTACGTATTATATGACCGTCGCGAAGGACCGTGAGAGTATCGCACTTTTCCATTATCTCGTCCAGATCGTGAGAAATAAACACAACGGAACGATCTGAATTTTTCATTCGTTCCATAAGATCGTATATTATCTCTCTGCCCTTTTGAGAAAGAGATGTCGTCGTTTCGTCCACAACGATTATCTCGGGAGACTGCATCCATACCTTTGCAACCTCGACAAGCTTTCTGTCCATCATATCGAGGCTTCCGGTAATCGCCCCCGCACGGATATGTCCCGCGCCGATATCGTCCAGTGCCTTTTGCGCGGCACGGCGCATTTCGCTGCCGTTTATAAATCCGCCTTTTGAAAAGCGTTCGCTTTCGCAAAGGAACATATTTTCCGCGACGGTTATACCCGGAACGGTGCCGCTCTCCTGCACTATCATTCCCACGCCTTTATCGAGCGCCCAATTCATAGAACGGGGATTCCATTTTTCACCTTTATAAATCATTTCCCCGCTGTCGCATGGTTGCATACCCGAAAAAATCGACGTGATCGTTGATTTTCCGGAACCGTTCTCTCCTATAAGTCCGCGTATTTCTCCGCGCCTTACGGAAAGATCGACATTATCGAGAGCAACAACCGGTCCGAAAGTTTTCGTCATTCCGGTTATCTGCATTATGATATCGCCGCTTTTTTTTACGTTTTCACTACGTTCGCGTTCCATTTTCTCCCCCTCTTCAAGAATGGCGCTTCCGATTCCCGCGCAGAAAGAATGCCATGAACGGGAATTTTCGGCTGTTTGCTTTTACACTTTTATTTTATTTTTTTCACGCATCTTTTTCAATGCGATATTTTTACATAGACTGTGGAAGATTTTTTCCTTTTCAAATGTCGGAAATCCGCCCAACAGTAAAATATGTCAATTTTTTACACCTTTTTGGGCAAAAAAGTATTTTTTATGCACATTTTATTGACACATTTGACTCAACCATATATAATTTATAATAACAGCCCCGCACAACTTAATGAGATTTGACATAAAACGAGGAGGTGAAGTATCATGCAGTCGATGTACGAAATATGTGAATACAGCCACCCGCTTGATATACGCATATTCCTGCACAAAGTCGATTCCTTCGCTATGCACTGGCACACAGCTTACGAATTTCTCCTCATACTTGACGGAGAATGCGAGGTCACGACAGGCACGGTAAAAAAATACCGCGAAGGAGATCTGTTACTTATAAACGCTTATGAGCCGCACTCGCTTCTTTCCAAAGAAGGCGCCGTAATACTCGCGCTTCAAGTACGCAATAACGTTTTCGGTGACGATGGCGGATTCAATATTGATAGTGTTAGAAATTCCGGCGCGGATTATTCAATGATAAAATCAATAATGGCACGTCTTATAAAACTTCACAGCGAAAAAGCGCCGTATTGCGACGTGCTCATGCAAAGTCTTGTGCTAAGATTAAAATACGAGATCGTTTCAAAATTCCGTTCCGACAGCGCCGACGCGGAAAAATTCATAACATATAAAAAACACATTTCAAAACTCAGCGGCGTTCTCGACTATATACAGAATAATTATCACACCGAAATATCGCTTACAAAAACGGCAAACGAATTTTTCTTTTCCGCCGCTTATCTTTCGCGTCTTTTCGAAAAGACGATGGGAATAACATTCAAAAAATATATAGACAGCCTGCGTTTCACGGAGGCAATGGGACTTCTCCTTTCGACGGATATGTCCATAGACGATGTCGCCGAAAAAAGCGGATTTCCCAACACGCGCGCCTTTGTCTCCATGCACAAGGAAACTTACGGATGTCTTCCGAGCGAGCACCGCAAAAACAGAAATATCGGGGAATTTGCTTTATCCGAAAAGAGCATGAACTATGTGGACTTCAAAAAAACGGATTATCTGGCAAAGCTTGCGAAATACCTTTCCGATTCGGAAAATATCGCAACGCTTCCGGAAAGATCCGATATTTCGTCATTCGAGTTTTCATTCGACGCTTCAAATACATCGGTAAAACTGAAACACACATTCAAAAACTTCTGCACCGTCGGGCGCGCTTCCGATCTGTTACGCGAAAATATACGCCAGATGCTGCGGCAGGCGCAAAAGGATATAGGTTTCAAATATATAAAATTTCACGGACTTTTCGACGACGATTTAAGCGTATATACAAAATCCTCCGACGGAACGTCGATAATAAATTTCGAAAATATAGACCGTATACTCGATTTTCTTCTCTCGATAAATCTGAAACCGCTTCTTCAACTTTCTTTTATGCCCAAAGAGCTTGCAAAATATCCGGAAAAGACCGCATTTTTCCGTCCGCTCATAACAAGCGAACCGAAAAGCAACGAAGAATGGGGAGAATTTATAAAAACTTTTACGCGACATATACTTTCCCGTTACGGAAGCGATGAGGTCGAAAAGTGGCTTTTCAGCGTTTGGAACGAGGCGGAAACACCGCAGAATATGTTCGGATTCCGCGATCCGTCGCTCTTCCCCGGTTTTTACAGGGCGACTTATAAAGCCGTCAAGGAAGTTTTCCCGGAAGCAAAATTCGGCACTACATCCGTCATGTACGAAACGCTCCTTTACCACGACTGGTTCGACAAAATGGCAAAAGAGCTTTCCGACTGTCCGCCGGATTTTGTAAATCTCCATTTTTATCCCGTAAAAACTTCCGTGACATACGATATAGACCATCTTTCGAGCAATTCGATAGAGCTTCATTCAAATCCGTATATATTGGGTGAAACGATAACAAAAGTCAAAGAAAAACTCGAATCCCTCGGTTATTCAGATCTCCCCGTTTATCTTACCGAATGGAATTCCACCACATCCCACAGAGACCTTCTGAACGATACCGCATTCAAGGGACCTTATGTGGCACGCAACATCATGGCAAATTTTGACAGACTCGATTCTTTCGGCTATTGGAGTCTTACGGACGACATATACGAACTTCCGGCAGACGACAGACTTTTCCATGGCGGGCACGGGCTTTTCACCAAAAACGGCATAAAAAAACCGCCATACTATGCTTTCGAATTTCTCGCAAAGCTCGGACATACGCTAATAGGCAAGGAAAAGGGCGTCATTGCGACAAAAAACAGCTCCGGTTTCCAATTCGTTTTTGCAAACTATATACATTATAACGAACTGTACGCCGCAGGCGAACTCTTCGATACGAACGACAAAAACAGATACTCCGCATTCCGCAGCGAACAGATAAAAAATTTCGATATAACACTTCAAAACGTCGCGGACGGAGAGTATATCGCGGAAGAATATATTGTAAACCGCGAATACGGAAGCGTATACGATATATGGGACAGATGCTTCGGAGGAGAGGAGCCGCGCACAAAACAGGCAGAAGAGGCACTTCGCGCCGCCGCAGTTCCGAATTTCCGTATGCAGAAACTGTCCGCCGTCGGCGGAAACCTATGTTTCAAAGTTTCCCTTATGCCGCATGAAATACGGCTTGCGGTCATAAAGAAAATATAAAAGCAGTAGCGTAATCCGAAAATCAATACATTTGTATAATATGCAAATAATCGTTTTACATCAAGAGAAAACGCGTCCGACTCATTTCAGTCGGACGCGCTTTTTAATAGTGGAAAAATATTGTATCAAACTTTATCACGCTTTGACGATTGCAGCAGCACAAGGGGCGTGCGCCGCAAGACCGTTCGGCGGGGATTATAACCACCGCTTAAATTACGGTATATATCCGTCTTTGGAGAGGCAGACATATGCGTTAAGGTCATATTCCCCAAAAGTGCGTTTTTTCTTTTCTCATATATCACTTAAAAATTTATTTCAACATCAAAAAGATATTTCCGAAAGTCTCTTTTCATATTCCGCAAGAGATGTTTTGTCCGCGCCGAACATGGGAAGAGAGCCGAGAAAATGCCCGTTCTTTATTTTGAATTCCTCGTTTTCCCCCGTGACCATCGAATATGCCTGAGGAAGGCATTCCCTCAATGCTTCACGCGCGTTTTTATCGGAGAGGATATCAATATTCGGAGTATTCAGATCAAACGGTCTTATAAGATATTCCGGAGCTTTCATGGAAAATTCAAAATGCCCCGCGCCTACTTTTTGTTTTTCTCCGCCGGGAAGAACGACATCGGCAAAGCACCCTGCCGGAATATCGGCAAAGAGCACAAACTTTCCGTCTTTTATCTCCCACTCCACACAATAAACGCCGCGCGGCGAATCGAATGAGAATTTGATTTTCCTCATTCTGTAATTCGGATGCGGCTCAATACGCGCCCCGAGCCATCCGGGTCTTAAAGGAGAAAGTCCGGAAATATAGGAATATATCGCCTCGCACACAGAACCGTACGCATAATGATTTAATGAATTCATATTTATGCCGCTTATACTTCCGTCGGGAAGCACGGAATTCCAGCGTTCCCAGACAGTCGTAGCGCCGAGATTTACGGCATAAAGCCAACCGGGACATTCTTCGTTGTAAAGTATTCTGTATGCGTCAGAATCCATTCTGTTTTCGAACATTGCGGGAAGAATCAAAGGTGTTCCCGTAAAGCCCGTTTTCATACGGTAGAAATCTTTCGCGAGTCTTTCGCGGAACCCTTCTATAACTTTCTTTTTGTTTCTGTATATTCCGTAATACAAAGACAAAACATATGCCGTCTGCGTGTCGAGAGCGAGCCTGCCTGACGGGGCAAAATACTCGTCGAGCAGAGCTTCATATATTCTTTTTGCAAGAGCAGAATATTTCTCCGCATCGTCATTTTTTCCGAGCTCCCTTGCACTTTCAGCCAGAATTTTTACGGAATTATAGTAGTACACGCTCATTATATAACCGTTATCCGTTCCGCCTGCAAGAGATTGCGGACAAGCACCGTCCTGCGCGAGCCAATCGCCGAAAGTAAACCCTTTTAAAATAAGACCGAGGTCTCCTTCCGACTTATCTTTTCCGATAAGCACATCAACATAATCGCGCATCATCGTATAGTTTCTTTCAAGAAGCCGTTTGTCGCCGTAAAACATATAGATTTTCTGCGGAATTATCGTCGCGGCGTCCGCCCAGACAGCGCCGCCGTTCCCCGCCTCGTGTTTAAGCGAAGGAGAATACATCGGTATATCACCTCCGTAGTACATAGTCTGATCCGCACGAAGATCTCTCATATATTTCTCATAAAAAGGAAAACAGTCCATATTATAGCACGCGGTAGCCGTAAACACCTGAGTGTCCGCAGTCCATCCCAGACGCTCGTCGCGCTGCGGACAATCCGTAGGCACATCAAGAAAGTTTCCTTTCTGCCCCCAAAGAGTGTTTTCTATGAGCTTGTTTATCTTACCGTTGTCCGTAACGCAGCTTGAAACCCGCGGAAGATCCGAATATATCACAACGCCTTCAAACATATCCGCAGAGATATCGTCAATCCCCTCTACAAGAACATATCTGAATCCGAAATAGGTAAAATACGGTTCATATACACGTTCGGTCCCATCGGAAATATAGACGGCACGCGCCTTTGCCGTGCGAAGATTTGCACCGAAAAATTCTCCGTTCTGCAATATCTCCCCATGAGAAAGAGACATACGCGTTCCTTTCGGAAGTTTTGCGCGGAAACGGACAAAGCCGACCATGTTCTGACCGAAATCGAGTATCTTTTTTCCCGATGGCGAAATATATATATGCGGTTTCAGCACAGCTTTTTCCACTATCGGCGCACCGAAATCCGCAACGGTATTGAATTTTTCTTTTACAATCTCGCAACCGCAATATTTCTTTTCTGTCAATGTATAATCTCTTACTTCTCCGTCGTATATGGAATTTTCGGTACAGAAAGACGAATGTGCCCGCCAACTCACATCGGAAAGAATATCTTCCGCCTCTCCGTCTTCAAAGACTATGTGAATGCGCGCCGACAAAATATATTTGCTTCCGAAAACATTTCCGCCGCGCTCCAAAGGCTTATCTATGCCAAACCGCCCTTTATACCAGCCGTCACCCATATGGATTTCTATCTTGTTTTCGCCGCACGAGATAAGATCGGTTATATCATACGTCTGATAACGCAGATACGCATCATAATCGTTATATCCGGGAGTAAGATAGCGATTTCCGACACGATCTCCGTTTATTTCCGCCATGTAAAGTCCGAGTCCAGTTATATAAAGACGTGCTTTTTTGATATTTCCCGAAACGGAAAAACTCTTTTCGAAAATCGGTGCGTACAATTCCGAATCAGACGGCGTTATAAAATCCGCCGAAAGCGCTCCCGCCGTTTCAAATTCGGTCTTTTCCGTTACACCGTCGGCAAAGACGCAATACTCCATTCTTTCTCCGCACGGGAAGTCAAAATCAAAGTAAAATGCGCCCGCATTACAAAAATCCACTTCACGGGAAGCGAGAAGCGCTCCTGTTTCGGAAAAAATCTTCGCGGTATATACAGTGTCCGTATCCGCCTTGAAAGAAAAAACAATATTGTTATTCGCTATTCCCATAGGGCTTTCGCGTCTGTTCACTCTGAGATCGTAAATTTTCATACAGCACCTCTCTTCATAAAACATGAAATTTTATTTTCAATTATATTGTCTCCCAAAAAAGATTTTCGGTCAATGAAAAAAACGGATATCATGACTTCATTTTTTTGATTTTTTTGAATTTATATACAAAAAACCATCCCTTGCAGTTTAATGCAAGGGATTAGCGAAATAAGTATAATGGATCAACTTATTGTATCCCGCAAAAAGTTTTTTTGTCAATCAGTGTATATTCAACTTTTTTACAACCAACGGTTTAATATTTCAATTAAAATATCCGAAAAACAAAAAAATCCCTGAAATACAGGGACTTTTTATTTTAGTAATATTCCTCGGGATCTGAAAAAAGCCGACGTTTATATTTATATCATCCGAATACGGAATTGATAAACGGTCCGTCGCTATGTGCTTCATTGTGTTTGTCTAAATCGAAATCCGTGTAAATAATATCTTCTACAAGCACATCATCTTATTTTAAATACAGTTTTCCGTCCTTGGAATAAAATACTTTATTGTTTTCGTCGCAGGTAACATAACACGTCAAAACATATACATTACGAATTGCTCCGCTCTGATATTCGTTCCGACACCTTGAAAATACAGTCCCTCATACCCCGGCAAAGACACAAACAGAGCATACGGTCGGCTTCCGTCGTAGCTTTCGGGAACATACAGGTTATAGTGAATATCACCATTGCTTTCGGAATGATAAACATTGTCGAGAACAAAACCGCGATAGCTGTCGCTTCCTTCGGTTACAGAACCATAGATCGGTTTTACCTCAGTGGAAGTTTGAAAATCCGAAGGCTGTTCAAGTGTATTTTCGGAATGGAAGTTTTGGGTTTGTGACGGATCGGTAATAGATGTGATGGGTTCGTTGTGACGGGAATATGCAAACGCGCTTTCCCCGATCATGGTTACAGGCTGACCGTTATAGGCCGCAGGGATGATGACCACCGCATTGTCACCCGTATAGCCCGTCACAGTGTAACCGTTACCGTTTTGGGAAAAAGTCAAGCCGGCAGTTTCCGATGCTTGTGCCTGCCAATGTGCATAGATCGTAATCTCTGCTGTTACGGTGTCGGTTTCAAAGTTCCACCGCTCGGCATTCTCGGCTGCTCCCTTGAACCATCCGAGAAAGTCATACCCCTCTTTTGTCGGATTTGCGGGAACCGTCAACAAGTTACCCGACACTACCGTCTGACTTTCTACAACACTGCCGCCCTGACTGTCAAAATTTACGATATATTGCGTATCGGGAACATCGTCGCCCGTGTTTGGCGTATTGGGATGATTTGGATTTCCGATTTGTGATGAATCACTTTCCGATGGCGTATTCGGAGTCTTGCCGCTACAGGCTGTGAATAGGATACCCATACAAAGCACGAGTGCAAGGATCATAAAAAGCCGATTTCTTTTTTTCATTCGTGTATCTCCTTTTCGTTTTTATTGTTTTTTGGCATAGCCCAACTCTGCTACCCACTTTGCAACCTGATCCCCGGCTCCGCTGACACTTCTGCCGCTTACCGAAAGATAATCATCGGTAAGAACCGTGGAACCCGGACAAAGCTTTGCGATGGTTGAACGACTGCTTGCTCCCGACGAGCTGCCGTTGTGTGAGAAAAACGGAATAATGGTTTTACCTGACAGATCATATTCCTCCAAAAAAGTCCAGACCGGCATCGGCAGATCATACCACCAGATTGGAAAGCCCAAAAAGATCACATTGTATTGCGCCATTACTTCTGCGTCAATATGTGAAGAGATGGCAGGACGAGTGCCGTTAGTCGGGATAGTATTCTTCCATTCTGTCACCACCCATATAGATATGCCGTCCGCAATTGCATCCGATGTCCTCATCCGCCCAACTGTGTTCGATGCCGATGTGAGGGTACATTTCCGACAGTTTCTCAATAACCGGGTGCGGGGCAGACCATGCTGTGTCAAATTTCAAAGCGTTTTCCGGTTGGTCATATTCGCAGTACCCATATGAGTTCCATTTGGTACCCCAATGAGAAACATTCCAATCATACCAGTTTTTTGTCCCGTATTTTTCTCTTTCTGCGGGACCGAGGTTTCCACGGTAGAGGTAATCCGGTTGCGGAATGACTTTACCAAAGTCAATGGTATGAACATCGGCTTTTACACCGTGTTCAGACAGATCATCATAGGCAATTGCTTGGAGCATTTGTGCAATTGCTTGCGGATCACCCTGAAAACGGATGATGTTCGTAATATGATTAGGCATTGTGTTTCTCCTGTTCTGACATTTCGTAATAAATATTTTTAATAACCGTTCCTACCGCCGAAACCACAGGAACGCTGACCGCATTACCTGCCATTTTATAAAGCCGTGCATCGGACAGTCCGGTTGCGGCGGCTCTGTCAAACTGTTCGTCGGTAAATCCCTGCAATCTCCAGGCTTCGCGAGGCGTTAATTTCCGCACACGGCCGCTGTGATAGATGCCATGCCTGTCCTGTGCGGTCAGCGTGAACATCGGCTCATTCGGCTCTTTGATTCGTCTCCCTTGCTGTCTGACATTCTCTTTATCTGGGGCGATAACAGCACATGGAGCATCCCCGGTAACCAAAACACCGGAATGTTCGCCTTTACGATGACTGATACCGGAATCATGGCGTGCGGTAATACATCTTGCCACATCCGTGAGATGCGGAGGCGGATTCAGATCGATGAAAAAACACCCCTGCGTATTGCCGGGTGTTACGGTATGTGCAATCTGATACCCGACTCTGCCGCGGCGGGTATTCATATTGGCATAAGCAAGGTCAATGCTGTCGCCCGGACGAGCCAATTGGTAACCGGATTTGGTTTTTACCTTGATAGGCAGATTGAATCCATCCACCTCATACAGTCCTGTGTTTCCGGAAAAGCCACCTCCGCAGCTTGTCAGGGTGCAGGAGAGTCCGTCTGTCCGATAGACCCGTTCGCCTTGTTTTCCGGGTATGCTTTGGATAAGAGTTTTTCCATTTGACTCTGTGAAAGATAATATTTCTCCGGCACATTTGTCTCTAAGATATCCGACAATATACACTCTCTGCCGGGATTGGGGGACACCGAAATCTTTGCTGTTAAGCACCTGCCATGCGACATCGTACCCCAGTTCATCCAGCGTAGCGAGGATGGTCGCAAATGTCCTGCCGTTGTCATGCGACAGGAGTCCGGGAACGTTTTCATGTGGGTCTCTTAACTTGAGCGATCCGGGCAATTTCAAAAAACAGTGTTCCGCGTGTGTCATCAAATCCACGGCGCCGACCGGCGATGGAAAAGGATTGACAGGGGAACCCTCCGCAAATAAGGTCGATATCCGGCACGGCACTCGGATCGATTGTTCTTGCATCGTTAAAATAGATCTCTCCTTTCGGTTGATAGATTGCTGTATACGCTTGGTTAGCATACTTGTCGATCTCACAGTGACCGACAAAAGAAAAGCCCCCGATGCGGTCAAGTCCGGAACGGAAACCGCCGATGCCGGAAAACATATCCAATGTTCGTATGTTTCCCATCGGTGCCTCACATTCCGGGCACCATGCCGTAGGTTTCGCCTGTGGCGTTCATCAGCATGGTCTTGATCTCATCGGGGGCGTTATTCTTATCTGTATGGATGTCACCTAAGATTTCAGGTGTATAGTAGTAATCGTATGGAATAAAATTTTCTTTCATGTATTTTGGCAATCTGCCAACACGATCTTCTTCGAAGCTAAACATTCCGTAGGGAGTCAAAAAGTTGGTACCCCAATGTTCACCTGAAGAAGAAAGATCGAGTTCGACCAGGCCGACAAGGATATCTCCTGTTTTTTCTGATTGAAGAACGGCGGGAAGAATGATCCATTCGGCATCCCGCCCGGTCAGCAGATCATCGCCGTAGATTTGAACGAATGCTTCATGGAACATTTTAAGCAGTTCTGTCGGGTATTCGAGATCGTGGGTTTGACAGGCATGGAGATATTTCTCATAATCAATTTTCGGAAAAACTTCAGTATCCAGAACATGAAGAAAAGCCGCAATGTTTTTGTCATCACGGCTTTGGTATTTGGTTTCTTGTATTTGCTGTGGTTCGTGCGGATAGACTTCAAATTCCATCAAAACGCTTCCGTCCTTTGCACGATTATTGAGAAGTTTTATGCAGTTTCCCTCAAAGAGATAATCTCCCGCTTTTTCAAAGTCTGTACGAAATCCTTTTCCGTTGTTACAGACAGACCATCTGTGACAAGGCTGATCCTTAATGCTTGAATAAAAGCAGTTGGTATGCACTTCATTGACCACACGGGTAAGACCGACCATATCCGGGTGATAGGCATGGGACAGCGTTTTCATCTCGGTGCCGGGGACGATCAGACGTTTGAGTTCGGCAAGATTGCGGATCGCATACGGTTTTCTTTCTGTTTCTTTCTGCATGTTATCACCCCAAATCACATACTCATCCCGCAATCCTGATCTTCCGAAGAGACTTCACCGTTTTCTTCGGCAATTTCATCTGAAGTCAGTCTGCGGAATCGGTCTTCGCCGGGGATGAGTCCGAGATCACTTCCCGTGTCCCATTTCATGTGGATCGTACCTGTGTCGTCAACATGAAGTACTGTTCCTCGGGTACCCAGTGGAATTTTAGAGTAAGGATCGTCCATCGATTGAAGCTCGAGGCGAGTACCGGGTGGGTAATTGGCTTTCATTCGCTGTACAAATTGTTTTTCGTATTTGTTCATTTCGTTCCTTTCATGATTGATTATTAGTTCGGGGAAGTCAATCGGTGGGGTTACGACAGTGGATAAAGAATATTTCAATCACCTCTTTTCAGACACAAAGATTTAACAAATTCAGGGAACAAAAAAAGGGCAGATTCTCATGATTCACTCATGAAAATCTGCCCGAGAATAATAGTCAAATGGCACTTCGCCGGTACAATTCCGGTTGATATGCCGTTTTTGCCCAAAAATATCTATGAAAATCAGTACCGGAATCAGGAACGAAAAAAGTCCAGAAACCCTTATGGTTACTGGACTTTTTCGGTGTATATCTATTTGTACACACAGACTTGGAGGCACCACCCGGAATCGGACCGGGGAATAAAGGTTTTGCAGACCTCTGCCTTACCGCTTGGCTATGGTGCCGGAGAATGAAAAAACGAAAAGATGCTTCTTATGAAAATTTCTACATCATTTTCGTTTTTGCAAACCGCTATTATGGAGCGGATTACGGGGCTCGAACCCGCCACCTCGACCTTGGCAAGGTCGCGCTCTACCAAATGAGCTAAATCCGCATTTTGTGGTGCCTCCGATCGGAATCGAACCAACGACACGGGGATTTTCAGTCCCCTGCTCTACCAACTGAGCTACAGAGGCACGTGCGAAAAAAATAGGACGCCAGCGTCCGATTTTTCTATTACCACAAAATGGCGACCCGAAGGGGACTCGAACCCCT
>ULQL01019058.1_pt1 | contig 24220 bp, 23 predicted proteins | sample 1954411 | NCBI WGS metagenome assembly ULQL01 (sample SAMEA4835654, study PRJEB28245) | human gut metagenome | biome: gut microbiome; material: fecal sample | place: Denmark | collected 2008 | reverse complement strand
AAAAAGCCGTTACGACCAGAATTAAAATAAAAGCCGCCGTTGTGAACATATGCGCCAGCGAACTTTTCCGTGCTTTGAAATGCACGCCCAGAACACAGGCGTATAAAAAGACGATGTACAGACATTCCGACAAAAACTGCCCTGTTTTCAAAGCATGCACCAAAACGGCGCACAGATAAGCCGTAAAGCCCAGCGTCGTCAGCAGCGAAAAGAAATAACTGATTTTTTGCGACCGGCTGAGAATACTTTTCGGCGATTCTTCCGTATTCAGGGTTTTTTGCAAAACCAGCCCCGCCAGAACGGCCAGAAACAAAAAACACCCCATGCCGCAGATAATCCCCAGCGGAAATTCCATTAAAAACAGCGGCACTTTATATTCGATAAATCGTCCGGCCGTCATTGCAACGGATAAAATACAAGACAGACAGACGCCGAAAATAAAGATCAAAAAAGCGATATAAGTAAAAGAAAGCGGTATTTGCGACGTTTCCGTTCGTTCGTCGGCGGCCGTATTTTTTTTGTCGTTGAATAAAGCCATACTTTTTCCTTCATCAGAATAAAAAAATTTTTTTCATGCTACACCAAAAAAGGTTTCTCTTCTGTTAAATTTAAGTTACATACCCCTCTAACCGTTTGTTTTGCCGGGAAAATACAATCCGATAAGCTTTTGACTTTATTGCCCGGAAATGAGATAATATCTGAAACAAGGAAGAGGAAAACATGGTAAACGAACACGGAACCGATGAGACCGTTTCCTTGTCGGCAGAAGAATTGGATCGCCTTTTTAATATCGGGATCGCTCTTTCGGCCGAGCAGGATATGGACGTATTGCTGGAAAATATCCTGACCGCGGCAAAGGAATTCTGCAACGCGGAAGGGGGAACGCTGTACCTGATGGACCCGGCGCAAAATCAGCTGGTCTTTTCCATTCTGCATAATGACAAGCTGGGCATAAAAATGGGCGGCACGTCCGAAAAAAAGGAAATTCCTTTCCCGCCTTTGTACCTGTACGACCCGGAAACCAACGAACCCAACTATTCCAACATATCGACCTATGCCGCTTTGGCCGAAGAAATCGTCAACGTGCCCGACGCCTATGATTCAACGCGGTTTGATTTTTCGGGCACGCATAAATTCGATAAAAAATCGGGATACAGGTCAAAATCGTTCTTAACCGTTCCTTTGAAAACCAGAACGGGGCAGGTCGTCGCCGTGTTGCAGCTGATTAACGCCTGCGCGCCGTCCGGAGAAACGATCAGCTTTTCCAAATCAATGCAAAGATTGGTCGAAGCGCTGGCTTCCCACGCCGCCGTCGCGATTGACAACCAGCTGTTGCTGACGTCGCAGAAAAACGTGCTGGAAGCTTTTTTGGAAGTAATCGCTCGCGCTATTGACGACAAGTCGCCTTATACCGGCGCGCACTGCCAGCGTGTGCCCGTCATCGCGCGCATGATGGCGCTGGCCGCCGTGATGACGCAGGACGGCGTGTTCAAGGACTTTGAACTGTCCGATGACGAATGGTATGCTTTTCATCTGGCGTCCTGGTTGCACGACTGCGGCAAAGTCACGACGCCCGAATATGTTCTGGATAAGGCGACAAAACTTGAAACCGTCAACAACCGTATTCATGAAATCCGCGCCAGATTTGAAATTCTGCGCCGTGACGCGCATATTGACTATCTGAAAAAACGGCTGGCCGGAACGGAACCCAGAGAGGCTCTGTTGGCCGAATTCAATGCCCGTGTTAAAAAGCTTGAAGACGATTTCGCCTTTTTGGCAAAATCAAACATCGGATACGACGTTTTGTCCGATGAAGAAGTCAAACGGGTCCATGAAATCGCCAAACAGACATATTATCGCTATTTTGATAAAACGCTCGGCCTGTCGTGGGACGAAACCGAACGGATCAAAGACAATATGCCGCCGAAAACAAATCCGCATGAACCATTGCTGGAAGATCGTCCGGATCATATCTTCGGCGGGTATAACCGCGGGGAAATTCATAATTTGTCCATTGCGCGGGGGACTCTGACGCCCGAAGAAGCCAAAAAAATTAACAGTCATATTGATATGACGATCGAAATGTTAAAAGCCATTCCGTTCCCGGCGCATATTAAAAATGTTGTCGAATATGCCGGCGGGCATCATGAACATATGGACGGAACGGGCTTTCCAAACCGTTTGAAACGTTTTCAGATGTCCGTTCCGGCGCGTATTTTGGGACTGGCCGATGTGTTTGAAGCTTTGTCGTCCAGCGACAGACCGTATAAAAAAATCAAAAAGCTGTCGGAAATCGTCGCCATTATGTCTGGTATGGCAAAGGGCGGCCATATTGATCCCGATTTGTTTAATTTGTTCTTGACTTCGGGCGTTTATCAGGAATATGCCGAACAATACATGAAAGAAAGCCAGATAGATCAGGTTGATATTCAACAGTATCTGGTTGAGGCAGAAACGCTTAAAGAGGAATAAATGCAGATCCGTCTTTTTGTAAATCAGCCTTTGGCTGTCGGGGCGACCGTATGTCTGGCCGAAAGCCAGCTGCATTATCTGCGCAATGTTTTGCGCGCGGAACCGGGGGCGGAACTGTTTGTTTTTAACGGCCGCGACGGCGAATTTGCAGCCGTTCTGTCCGTATTGAACAAAAAGGAAGCGCAGATTCAGATCTGCCGCGTTCTGCGCGGCCAGCCGGAAAAACGCGATGTGCGTTTGTATTTTGCGCCGTTAAAGCGCGACCGGACGGAATTGGTTGTGGAAAAGGCGACCGAACTGGGCGTAACGAAAATCGTTCCCGTCATAACGCAATATACGTCCGTTAAGCGCGTTAATGTCGAACGTTTGCGCGCCGTTGCGACAGAAGCCTGCGAACAATGCCGCCGGCTGGACGTGCCGGAAATTTCTGAACCTGTCGCGCTGGCGGCTCTGTTAAACGAACAAAGCGCGGATAAACCGCTGCTGGTTCATTTGGACGAAACCGGCGCGGGACGAAAAGCGGGGCAGGTGTTTGACGGCTTGGATAAAGCGGCTTTTCTTGTCGGACCGGAAGGTGGTTTTTCAGATTCCGAACGCGCTTTAATCGCCCGGACGCCCCATACGGCCGGACTGGATCTGGGGGAACGAATTTTGCGGGCGGAAACGGCTGCGGTTGCTGCTTTGGCTTTGTTTATGTGCAGATAATTTTGAAAGGCGGAAAACTTAATGAAACACGATCATTACTGCTCTTGTCACGAACATACCCACGATACATGTTCCTGCGGACATCATCATTCGGACCACTGCGGCTGCGACCATGATCATTTGGAAGAGGGGGAAGATTATTCCGCGGTTTCCGCCATGTTCGGATTGGACGACGACGTTCCCGGCGACGCGCTTTCTCTGCTGCAGATTGAAATGAACGAATGTGATGATTTAAGCGAACTGCTGGGGCTGGGCAGGAATCCGGACGTTGATGACATATTAAACGAAGCGATTGCCGATTTGTCGCCGAAAAAGAAAAAAACGCTGATGAATCTGGCGGTTATTCTGCATGATTATCTGCCCGAAGAATGAACGCCCGTCGGCGGTTTTTTTCCGACCTTTAACAGAAGGGATAAAAGATGCTTGATGTTCATGTGTCTGCCGAATTAACAAATTTAATCGTGATGGCATCGATTTTTATCGTATCGCTGATATCGCCGAAACTCAGCCTGCCCGTTGTCGTGATGGAGACATTATGCGGGGTGGTTCTGTCTTGTTTCGGGGTTCAGCCGCAGGAATGGATGTTGTTTTTTGCTTCTTTGGGCGGCGTGGTGATTACGTTTTTGGCCGGAACGGAAATGAATCCGCGTTCTTTTTGCAAAAACGCCGTGCCGAGCTTGATGATCGGGCTGTTTTCTTTCTTTGTGCCGTTTATATGCCTGTTTTTATACACGTACTATGTTTCGGGCTGGAATCCGAATGCGGCGTTGATCGCCGGGGTGGCGTTGTCCACAACGTCTTTGGGGGTTATTTATTCGATTTTGATGGAAACGGGCATGAATAAAACAAAGCTTGGAACCATTTTAATGTCGGCAACGTTTGTGACGGATATTACGACGGTTCTGGTTTTAAGTGTTTTATTCGTTAAACCGACGATGTACACGCTGCTTTTTTATGTCGTTTCCGGTATGGTTATTTTCGGGGCATACAAATATTCGCAAAAATTGTTTCACAGCTCGTTTTATAAAAATAATCTGGCGGAAACCGAAGTAAAATATATTCTGTTTTTGCTGTTTATTTTTATTTATTTCGGCGAACTCGGGCACGGTCATGCCGTTTTGCCGGCGTTTGTTTTGGGCTTTTTAATGTCGGATTTTTTTGAAACAAGCGGTGATACGGCAAACAGCGAAACGTCTGCAAACGACAGGCTGCGCAGCGGTGCATATTCCTTTATTACGCCGGTCTTTTTTATTGTCGGCGGGCTGAAGATATCCGTTCCGTTATTAATCGGTGCGGCGGGCGTATTCTTTATGCTGTTGCTGATACAGGCCTTTTCAAAGGTGGCCGGGGTTTATTTTTTGGCAAAAAAATATTTAAAAAAGGCGCCGATGTATTCAACGCTGCTGATGACGACCGGACTGACGTTCGGAACGATCGCGGCTTATTTCGGATTGGATTCCGGTATGATTGACGTGCGGCAGTATTCGGTGCTGATCGGCGTTATTATTGTTTCTGCCGTTGTGCCGACGATTATTGCACAGGTGTTTTTTAAACCGGATATGAATGATTAAAAAAGCCCCCTTGGGAAAAGGGGGCTTTTAAAGTGATTACCAGCGAAACTTCGGTGTCTTTTGCTGTTTTTCGACTGTATGATGCGCTGTTGCCAGAACTTTTGTTGTTTTGACCTCAACGATTTGCAGATCAAAGGTATATTCCTGAAACGTTTTATTGCCGACATCGTGCCGGTCGCCTGAAATTACGCCGGTGATCAGTGTGTCCGCGCCGCTTTTTTGGGCGGCGGAAACAATATCCGACATTTTAACGGAACCGCCGCGCTGACGAACCAATTCTTTGTTAATGGCTTTGTTTTCGGGATCAATAACCGTGAAACCGTCGACTTCATTAATCAGTTTTTCTTTTAACGCGGCATTCAAAGCAACGCGTGCGGCGTCCATATCCGATTTGTCGGTCTTATTTTCCAGTTGCGCCAGGTAAAGTGTCGTTTCCTGATTCGGACGTTTTTGGATATAGCTTTGCAATCTTTTGCTGTTAATGATTTTATTGACGATTGCCGCGGCCGTATCGTTTGTGTCGCGTGTTGTCCATTCGGCTGTTGCGATTTGGTCTTCTTTGCTCATATACGGGTTAAGCGAAGCGCAGCCGGACAGACAGGCAATGAAAACAAGGATAAATAAGCTGTTGATTTTTTTCATTGTAATTCCTCTCGTTTTAAAATGAAAAGTCACCGATTGATTCCGTCAGTTCCTGTTTGAAATCATTAATTACCAGTGATAAAGCCTGATCGGCATTTTGTCCGGCTTCGCTGAAACTTCTTTCAAACAGCAGGGTTTGTTTTCCGCTGAGGATTTCTTTGGCTTTTACCGAAAAACCGAAAGAATATTTTTCCAATCCTTCAATGTCCGTCGGTTCCCGGTTTGCCTGAACCGAAACGGTGACTTTGATTGAACAATCGTTTGAGATGATGTATCCGTTTTCTTTAAACACGTTTTTAACGGTGCTTTTAAAAGTGTTGTTTTTTGTGCCGATAATATTCAGACAGATGTCTCCGCCTTTTGTTTTTTCTTTGCGGTTTTTAAAAACATCTGCGAATGAAAAGCTTTCCAAAACACCTTTACCGGTCAGGACAATCATTAATTCGTTTAATTCCCGGCGTTGTTCGTAAAGCTTTTCGGCTTTGCGCGCAGAGGCGGCATTGTCGTCTTGCAAAAAGGCTTCCATTTTTGAATCCAGATCGTCAATTTTGCCGGCGACGATGCGGGCGGCTTTTTGCTTGTCCAGAAAAGCCAGTGCGTAAAAAGTTTCGTTTTGTCGGAAAGTTTCTTTGATTTCAACAGTTTTTAGCAAAACGTCGGATTCTTCGGACAGGCTGTGCCGGGCAGCGGAAGAAACGCTGTCGTTATTTGATTCGACTAAGGAAGACAGGGAAGATTTAACCCGTGCCTGAAATATTTTTGCAATTCCTGCGCGCGCCTGCGCTCCGGCGGCATTCAGATTATTTGCGGATCCGACGGCGCAAAAGGCGTTTTCATCGCAAACGGCATAAGGATCGGATATCCAGACGGGAATTTTGTCCTCCTTTGCCTGCACGGCAAAGGAGGCGCAAATCATTCCCGCGGTCAATAAAAAAGCGGGATATTTTTTCATTGAACGGCTCCGGCGGCTGTTTCCAAAACGGCTCCGGCCAAAGGCGCACCGGTTTTAATCAATCCGATCGTCGCGTCAACGGCAGCGTTCATTGCCGGTTGATCGTCTTTTGCCAGCGTGCGCAATGTCTTGGCTTTGTAGGCTTCCAAAGCTTCTGCCAAAACCGCATTGGATATACGTACGGCAACATCGCATTTGTATCCGGTTTTGTCTTTTTCCGCCCCCATTTCTTTTAAATACTGGCGTTTTTCCCAGTATTTTCCGGTGACGGAAACACCGTGCAAATTAACCTGAATGTTGCGTTCCAGTTCGTTTTTAACGCTGCGTGTGGATTCGTCGTCTTTGGAACGGGCCGTTTCCTTGAATTTGCTCATGATTTCCTGGGAAATTTCAGAAGCGACTTTTTGTGTCGCTCTGCTTTCGGCCAGATTTAAGCAAAGATTTTGATCTGGATTTTCCGCATCGCCGACATAATAGCGGTAATTCTTTTTATTGCCGGAATCATCGCTTTTATGCGCGTTTTTTTGAACAATCCATGACGGCCGGCTGTTTTCCGATGCGTCGCGGACAACATAATCCGGCTTGAACCCGGCGCACCCCGAAGCGGCGGCGGTTAAAAGAAAAATGGTAAATAGTTTTTTCATTTGTTTTTTCCTCAGCTGTCAAACATTAGGCAGAGAAATATCAATCAAAACAGGAGCGCCTTTTTGGATTTTGACCTGTTCCGAATACAGACATTTTCCGTTTTGGCTCAGTTCAACGGTATAGTTTCCGTCTTTTAAAGCGGCCTTTTGCTGATAAATATTGGCCGGCAGGATTTCCCAATAACGTGTATCTGCGTATTCGGACATGGCGATCGCTTTTGTCGCGCCTTTGAACGCGGTGACGGCGGCGGCGTTTTTGAACGGTTCTTTCGCTTTGTCATAAGCCTGTTTGGCCGTGGCAAAGGCGGCGGTGTATTTTGTCAGCAACCGGGCGTTTTTGACGGCAATTCGTTTCTTTTCGGAATCTTTAAACTGTTTGTAAGCCAGTTCTGAGAGCGGAGAAATCAAAGCCATTTTCTTTTCCTGAATCACTTTTCCGGCGCTGTTTTTGATAGTTAAATTAAAACGTTGAGCCGTTGTCGGTTTGTTCATGACGGTTAATTCATATATAATTCCGTCATTGCCGATCAGGATTTTGTATAAGGGATTGTTGACCAGGGCTCCCAAAGGCAACGTAATTTTTTTCGTCGTTTTCGGCTGGATCAGGCCCTGTTTGAAAATGACGTGCAAAGTCGCATTTTGTGATTCCTTGATATTGCTTGTAAAGGCTGAAAAATCTTTGGCATTTTGCGAATTTTTCTTTAAGGAAGCCAAAGTCGAATAAGCTTCTTTGAAAATTTTATTCATGTCCGCATACATACGGGCGGATTTTTCAGGACTGACCACCGTTGTCCAGGATTTTTGCATCATGTCCAGATAAACTTCTTCGGCATTATTGACAAACGCGTCCCAATCCTTTGCCGTTGCCAGCAGACCGTCGGCATATTTTGTATTGTTCGGATCTTTCATGTGCAGGTGATAGTTTGTTAAAGCAATCATAAAACGCAGCATGGACGTTTCGTATCTTTCACCGGCGTAATCGGCAACACCGTCGCCGACAACTTGCGCCGCCGCCGTTTTTGTCAGACTTTTTGCGCGCAAATCCAGACTGATTTTTTTTGCCTTTTCAAAGGACGACAAAGCAGCCGCATAGTTTTTGTTTAAATAAAGCATCATTCCCGTGTCCAACGCTTTTAAAAGCTGATTGGCTTCGGAATCATAAAATTTTTCTTCCTGCGTAATTTTTAAAGCTTCGGGGTAATCATTTCCCTTAACGGCCGATAACATACGCGTCGGGCCGTCCCCGACCGTTCCGCAGGCACTTAACGCGGTTGTCAGACAAAAAGCAGTGATGAATTTTTTCATAAAGAACAACTCCTTAAAGATTTAACAAAAAAACCGCCCATGACAGGCGGCCGGGGAGTTGAAAGATCATATCCTATGAAATGATACTTTGATCTTTAGGATATCCCGTTTTTTTTTGAGGATAAGGCGGGAAATTCCTTGGACATACATCAAAGTCTCCCCGACCTCTGTAAAGAGTTCGGGGATATTTTCCGTTTCACCATAAGCAAAACGGCTTAACGACGCATATCTGCGCCGCATAGGATTAAAGAGCCTTTCACAACTCCGCGCCGCTAAGCGCTGACCTGTTAACCAAAAGTTAACAAAGCTTAAACAACAGGATAATGTTTTTATTTTTGAACACAAGTCTTTTTTTGCATCAATGTCGCTGATCTTAAAAAAAGCCCCCCGATATTTTGATACCGGGGGAACTTTTTTCGGTTACCCGAAACAGGAAAAATCGGAAAAGGGTGTCAGATTTTTCCCAATCCTTTTAAAATCTTTTCGGGCGTAAAGGGCCATTCGCGGATCCATACGCCGCAGGCGTTGTGAATCGCAATGGCCAGCGCCGGCGCGGCGCCGTTCGTCGCCAGTTCGGAAATCGACTTGCCGCCGTAAGGGCCGTCCGGGTCTTTGGTAAAGACCAGCGGCGCCTGAAAATCTTTGGGCAGGTCGTAAATCGTCGGCGGGTTGTAATCCTGCAGGTTGTCGTTTAACGGCTTGCCGTTTTTATCTAAAACAATGCCTTCATACAGCGAATGACCGATTGATTTCAGCACGCCGCCATATACTTGTCCTTCGGCCAGTTCGGGATTGATCGGCGTGCCGCAGTCCAGCAGAGCGTAAAATTTACGCACGTCAATTTCGCCCGTGCGCGTATTGACCGCGACTTCGGCAAAATTCGCGCCGTAAGGAATCGCATGATTTTCCGTAATAAAAGAACCGATGCCCTGCAGCTGGCCGGAACCGTGCCCCGTCGTCGTGTTATAGGCAATCTGCGCGTATGTGATTTCGCCTTTTTTGCCTTTGACTTTCGCGGGGTATTCCAAAACGCAGTCTTCAACCGGTTCGTTTAGATATTCCGCAGCCTTTTGCAGAATTTTTTGCTTCATGTCTTCGGCGGCCAGACGCGCCGCGTTTCCGGAAAAGAAAGTCCCCGAAGAAGCATAAGCCCCTGTGTCAAACGGCGTATGATCGGTGTCTCCGCTCATGACGGTAACCTGCGATAACGGAACTTCCAATACTTCGGCGACGACTTTAGCCATAACGGTGTCCAGCCCCGTGCCGATGTCCGCCGCTCCGGAATGCAAAGAAAATCCGCCGTCCGCCAACATTAGGATATGAGCGTTTGAATGATCCAGCCCCGGCAAACCCGATCCCTGCTGAATAATGGAAACGCCTTTGCCGATTTTAATATCCGGATCGTCCGAAGCTTCTTTCTTGCCCCAATCAATCATTTTGGAGCCGACTTCCAACGCTTTTTCCAAACCGCAGCTTTGCACCAAAGCGGGCGTGCCTTCGCGTCCTTCACCCAGACAGCGCAGGATTTCCAGAACGGCGCCTTCATGAACCATGTTTTTGCGCATCAGTTCGATCTGATCCATGCCCAGCTGTTCGGCCAGTTCGGCGACCGTGCTGTTTAACGCAAAAGCCCCTTTGGGCGCGCCGTATCCCTGATAAGCGCCGGTCGGCATAATGTTGGAATAATAAATCCGTACCGTAAAGTACATGTTCGGGCATAAAAACAGCGGCAGGTTTTTGGAACACGCGTTCATCGGAACCGTTAACGCATGCGCGCCGAAAGGCCCGGTGTTGGCTTCGTTATCCATTTGAATGGCGGTAAATGTGCCGTCTTTTTTCGCGCCGATTTTAACGCGTACGCGCATCGGTTTGCGTGTTGAACAGGTGTTAAATTCCTGATTGCGCGTATAACGGTAATAGACGGGACGCCCCGTCGAATAGGTCGCAAAAGCGGCGACATCTTCTAAAATAACGTCCTGCTTTGATCCGAATCCGCCGCCGACACGTTCTTTGATGACATGTATTTTCGTTTCGGGAATGCCGAGGACTTTGGCGACGACGCGGCGTAAATGGAACGGCACTTGCGTCGAAGCGTGAATAACCAGCCGGTCGCCCTGCATTTTCGTAAACACGACGTGAGGTTCCGTCGGCGTGCATTGAATCTGCGTCGTGGCAAAGGTTCTGTCGATAATGACATCGGCTTCTTTAAATCCTTGTTCAACATCACCGATTCCGCCTTTGACGCTGGCGGCCAGATTGTGATGCGGATCTGCACGCAGCGGGAAGGGATAATGAATTTTGCCGTCGCGCGGATCGGCGTTTTTGTTGTATTCGTCCAGACCTTCGGGCGCGCCGACGCCGTAAGTCACAAACGATTTATGCAGAATCGGCGCGTCGGGCGCCTGCGCGTCGTCCCAGGTAAAGACGGGCTTTAAAACCTCATATTCCACCTTGATTTTTTTCAGCGCTTCGTCGGCGGCTTCTTCGGTTTCCGCGACGACGGCCGCGACACGGTCGCCGACGTACAGGACTTTCTGATTAAACAATTTGCGGTCGTGCGGGGACGGTTCCGGCGCGCCTTGTCCCGCGTTGGTGTAATAAACGTCGGGACAGTTTTTATGCGTGATAATCGTCACGACGCCTTCGACTTTTTCGGCTTCGGTTGTGTCGATGGAGGTGATGTACGCGTGCGCGTGGGGGCTTTGCAGCATTTTTAAAATGCAGGTTCCCGGTTCAACCATGTCTTCGACAAACGCTTTATGCCCGGCGACCAGCTGGTGGCCGTCGATTTTACGGCGGACTTTGCCGACTTCGCGCAGATCTTCGCGAAATTCCGTAAATCCTTCGGTCTTATAGGCCGGATCTTTCATTCTTTTCTTTGCCAGATCGACCGCTTTGAAAAACGGCTGATATCCGGCGGAACGGCTGAACAAAGGCGATAAAGCGTCCATGATGTCGTCTTTTGACGGATCGGGGATACGTTCCAAAAGGTCGGTCAGCATCAAGGCCGCGGCCGGAGAGTTATACCCCGACTGGACCAGCCCGCAGTCAACCATGGCGGACTGCACGGCGGAAAGCCGGCCGTCTTTCATGACGGATTCGATTGTCTTGATGTCTGCCCCGTCAATCTGCGCGGCGATGAACAGACCGGCATTAACGGGCTTTCCGTTTAAAATAATCGTGTCCGATCCGCAAAATCCCTGATGATCGTCACTGTCGCGGACGGAAAAAATCCCCAGACGCTGCAGCAAAGCCTGAACATTTTCGCCGGCTTCGGTATGAACGGTCTTTTTTAATCCGTTAAGAGTAAAAGAAATTTTCATTTTTACGCTCCCTTTGCCGCTTTAATCAGGCAGTCGGCTAACATAACGCCGGCAATATATTTTTTAAACGCCGCGGACGTTCTGTAATCGTCAAAGGACATGACGGCTTTGGAAATCCGTTCGGCCAGTTCGTCCCTGTCGTCGGGCAAAATGTCGGAATTTAATGTTTTTTCCAAATCGGTCAGCCGTTCGATTTTGCCGCCGTCCTGAGCAATGACCAGATAAATTTGCTTTTCAAATACGCCGGCCGCGACAGAAACCAAGCTGACACCGCGCGCCGTTATGGAATGCTTGTTTGAACAAACGGCGGCTTTTAACGGTATGCGAACCGCCAAAATCAACGCGGAACAATCCGAAGTGACGTATTTTTCGACACTGATTTCTTCTGTCGGTGTTTCCAGTCGGGCTCCCGCGGCGATCAAAACCGTTAAAATCGAAAAAGCCGGATTCTTGGTCGCAATCGCGCCGGCCAAAGTGCCCTGATTGCGGATATTGCGATTGCGGAATAATTTAAGATTGTCCTTGATATAATCAGGAATCAGATCATTGTCTAAAATATCTTGCAGTGTTGTCATTGCACCGATGCGAAGTGTATCCTGATCCTGCTTGATAAAGTTCAAATCCAATTCGTTCAGACTGATGACCGTTTCGGGATTCATGGCGGATCTGGACGAATTGATCCAAGAACCGCCCGCCATATAAACGGCGTCAGGCGTTGCCTGTTTTAACTGGACGGCTTCGATTATCGTTTTCGGTTTAAGAAATTCCGTTATCATTTCGACCTCTGAAAAATAATTTCGGCTATTATACAAGAGATTGTTTTTTTACCAAAACGAAAAAGAGCTTTTTATGAAAAAACCCTGTTTGAAACAGGGTTTCTCTTGTTTTTTTCAAGCCAGTACCTTGTCCAGAAAGTAAGGCATCTGCACATACCACCAATCCCAGTCGTGGTTGACGTCTTTGCCCCAGATATCGACAAAGGCGGGAATGTGTTTTTGTTCCAGAATTTGTTTTAAACGCAGGGTATCTTCGACCATGGGATCTTCCCATGCGCCCTGGCCGACGCAGAAAGCCAGCCGGGCGCGGCGCATCTGGTTTAAGTATGCTTCGTCCGTTACGTTCGGCAGGAAATACAGCGGGCAGTTTCTGTAAACCGTATCGTCCATGTAATCGCCCAAAAAGTATTTGGAAGAATACAATCCGCTTAAAGCGATCACGGAATCAATCAAGTCCGGCCGGCGGAAAAACGTGTTCGCGCTGTGTGTCGCGCCCATGGAACATCCCGTCGCCATAATGCCGATTTCGTTCCCGCCGTTGGCGGCGCGGCTGATTTCTTTAATGCGCGGAATGAATTCTTCCGTCGTATAGTTAAAATATTTTTCCTGCATTTGCATATTATCATAGGGATTGCCGCCTTTGTTTTCCCAGCTTTCCCAGTCAATGCCGTCAATGCAGAACAGCTGAATGCGTCCCGCATTGATGTACGGCGCGCAGATGTTGACCATACCGTGATATTCATAGTGCCAAAAACGGCCGCAACCGGGCGGAAAGACCAAAACGGGTTTTCCCGTATGCCCGTAAACTTTGAATTCCATGTCTCTGTTCAGGCAGGAAGAGTATTCCTTGAAATATTCTTCTTTCATTTTTTATCCTTTTACACGCGTTCGTTAATGGCATTGATGATTTCGTTGATTTCTTCCAACGTGTCGGCATAAATCAGGTAAACGTAATCCCCCATGGCGCGCGCCGTAATGCCTTCGATCGGCATGTGTTCCATGATATGGGAACCGTATTTGGCCAGAATGGCTTCATGCGTGTAAACGTAGTTGAAGCGGTATTTCCGGCTGGCATAAGCCGCATAACGTTTCTGAGTCATATCGCCTTCGGGTTTACCTTTGATCAAAGTGTCCGCCCAAGCTTTATAGATATTCACGTCATGAGAGGCTTCATAGATTTCCGTGATCATGCCTCCGGGCGGACGCATGTTGACTTCCAAAGCCATAATCTTTGATTTTCCGGTTTTCTTGTCCGTTGTGCGGAAAAATTCAAAATGAAAGAAAATGTCTTTAATGCCGTAAGCCTTGACAATCGCCGTGCCGGCTTTGCGGATATCTTCGGCCATATTCTTTTCGGAATGATACATGATGCAGTCATCGTTGACGACCGTATCCATTAAAGATTGGTGATAGACCTGACTGGCGCAAAAAACGATTTCGCCGTCACGGTTGGTCAAACCGTCAAACGTTTCGACATGACCGTCGATAAAGGTTTCCATGATATAAGGCACGTCCGGTTTCTGCGCGAAAAAGTCTGCCATTTCCGATTCCGTGCGCAGTGTGTATGTGTCGCACGCCCCGACGCCGTCGTCCGGTTTGACAACGACGGGAAAGCCGTGTTCGTCCGTAAACGCTTTACCGTCGGCGAAATTTTTCGGCAGGCAATAATCGGCGCAGTCAACGCCCGCTTTTTTAAAGAAAGCTTTCATTCTGGATTTTTGTTTGTGATCCATAATTTCAGGATATTTGACGCCTTCAATATTAAAATCCGTTCTTAACATGGCTTCGGTAATCAGCCAGAATTCGTTGTTGGACTGAATACGGTCGATTTTCCCGTGGTGGTGGGTCAAACATGCCGCGGCGCGGTAAACCTGATCGTAATCCTGTAAATTGTCAACGCGGTAATATTCGGTCAAAGCGTCCTTTAATCCCGGTTCCAGAGAATCATAATCCGCATCGCCGATGCCCAGAACATTTACGCCGTTTTCCTTTAAATAACGGCAGAACTTCCACCCGTAAGTCGGAAAGTTCGGAGAAAAATAAAGAAAATTCATCATGATGTGTCCTAAAGGATTTTTTATAAAAAAGGCTTGCCCTTTCTTTTGAAAAAGTGGCAAGCCTGAAAGCAGATGTCAATAAAAAATTATATGACAATCTTAATCTTTCCATTCGTTTTGATGAATGTATTCTTCGTGAAATCTTTGCGCTTCCTGAGCCGGTTTTTCCGGATATCCCGCGATCATCAAAGAATGGACTTTGATGTTTTCGGGAATATGGCAGACTTTTTTGACAACATTTTCGCGTTCTTCATGCGGGTGCATGCCGACCCAAACGGCGCCCAGCCCTTTCGCGTGGCAGGCCAGCAGCATGTTTTCCATCGCCGCCGCGCAATCCTGTTCCCAATATTCCGGCGACGCCGCACGATCCAGATCCGCGCAGACGGCAACGGCAAACGCGGCCGTTTTGGCCATGGGCGCCGTCGGCAGGCCGCTGCTGAACTGAATCAGTTTGTCCTTGTCCGTAATAACGACAAATTCCCAAACCTGCTGGTTGCGGGCGCTGGGAGCGTACATACCGGCTTTGACAATATCCGTAATGTCCGCCGCCGCGACTTTCTGATCCGTATATTGACGGACGCTGCGGCGCGAGAGTAATCCTTCCATTAATTCCATTGAAACTGTCCTTTCGGTAAAAAAATTATTTTTTGATTTTATCAGCTTTCTTCTTTTTCCGAAAGATGATAATAATAAAACAACAACGTAACCGTTTGACGAGATGTAAATGTTAGCCTGGTTTGTGGATTATCTGCACTTTTCTTTGGCGATGCTGGCCGTTTGCGCGCCGCAGTCCGCCATTCCTATTTTCGTTAATCTGACGGAGGGCATGGGGACCCGTGAAAAAGAAGGAGTCGCCCGCCAGGCCGGAATAACGGTTGCCTGCGTGCTGATTTCTTCGGCTTTTTTCGGCAGCGCTATTCTGGATATTTTCGGGGTCAGTCTGAATTCATTCCGGATCGCCGGAGGGATCCTGCTGATTTCAATCGCGTTCGGCATGATGAAGGCGTCTGAAAAACGCCATACCAAAGAAGAACAGGCCGAAGCCGAAAACCGCGACGCTATCGGGGTCATGCCGATCGCTTTGCCTGTTATTTCCGGCCCTGGCGGCATTTCCGCGATTGTTATTGCCACGCAGACCGATCAGTCCTGGACGCATTTGGTTTCCGTTTGCTGCGCCGGTTTGACTGTCGCCGTTGTTTCCTGGATCTGTTTGCGTCTGTCTGATAAGCTGGCCGCCGCTTTGGGGCAGACGGGGTTGAACATTATCGGCCGTATCTGCGGTATGATCCTGTCGGCTTTGGGCATCGAGTTTATATATACTTCCCTGAAAGCGATGTTCCCCGCTTGGATCGGATAGAAGGCGTTAATCCGTAAAACGATAGATTTTATTATCATTGAAATGATGTTTTCCTATGACGCCGGCAACAATGACCAGCACGCCGAGCGCTTGTAACTTTTCTTTCGAGTTCATTTTTTTGCGCCCTAAATAAAAAGCGATAAGGTAAATAAGGATAAACAGGTACAATATATCAGTCTCTTTTAGTTCTCCATTCATATAATATCTGAAGTAAAAAGAAAGCTGCCGTCATATAAAAAGAATACATTATTCCTTTATCAAACTCGCTTAATTCTTTTGATCCGGAATGATAAACGTAACGTTTTTGATCCGTTTCTAAAAAGCGGTTGATCTTTTTGATTTCATCGTCAGCATCTTCTTTGAACGTAAAATCGTAAGGAAAAACCTGTTCCTGATCTTTGGAATGAAAAACGATCTGATAAACATAATAAGACGAATAACGTCTGTGACGTTTGACTTCTCGGACTTTGGCATAATCAACATCTTTGAGATCGTATGTTTCAACAAATCGCAAATCGGTGTCGGCAATGGTCGATCTGGCGTAAGAACAAAGCAAAGTGTCTTTCCGGCAATCCAAAAGCACTTCTTTGTTTTCAAAAAAATAAAACCACCCCTCAACGATAAGAAGAGCCGCTAAAACATATTTGATGCGGGAAACGGCTTTTTGGCGATCTTCCTCCTTTTTACACAGAAACGTAATGCCGTAAGTAAAGGCGATGAGCACTACAGGAAACAAGATCAGAATAATAAAGAAAAAATGCATATCCGGTTTGTCCTATTTTTTGGCTCGCGGGTGAGCGTGGGTATAGACTTCCATCATTCTGTCGGCGTCCAGTCCCGTATAACGTTGTGTCGTTGACAACGAAGCGTGACCGAGCAATTCTTGAATTGTACGCAAATCTCCGCCTTCGCACAACAAGTGCGTGGCAAAGCTGTGGCGCAAGGCGTGCGGCGTTGCCGTTTCGGGCAAGCCCAGCATATCACGGATTTTGCGCATTTGTCGCTGCATAACGCCGGGGTTGACCCGTTCGCCGCGCGCACCGATGAACAAAGGAGAATTGTCCGGCGCACCGTCCGGGCGTTCTTTTAAATAGGCGTTGATCATTTCCCGGACAATCGGCAAAACCGGAACGACGCGTTCTTTTTGCCCTTTACCCAGAATAGTCATGACGTCGGATCCGGGGCGGTCTTTGACGTCCAAAGACAACGCTTCGCCGATACGCAGGCCGCAGCCGTACAGCAAAGTGACAAAAGCCATATCCCGTTTTTTCAGCCATGAAGCTTCCTGCAGTTCTCCGGCCGTTTTGATGACGTTAAACGCCTGTTCTCTTGTCAGCGGTTTAGGCAAAGCTTTGGGAACCGAAGGCGAATGAATAACGTTGACAGCCGGATTGGACAGCAGGGCGTTGCGTTCTAAAAACTTAAAAAAGTTGCGCAGAGTCGACATGTTGCGCGCCAAAGACGTCCGGCCGATTCCTTCCTGCGTTCTGGCAGCCAGATAAGCGCGGAAATCGGTGACTTCCATTTTTCCCAGAATGTCAAAAGACGGCGTCTGCGCCGTGTAATCGTTTAAAAAATTCAGAAAAGAAGCCAGATCGCGGCCGTATGCCGCCGCCGTATGTCCCGAACAGCGCTTTTCGGTTTTCAGCCAACGTTGCCATTCTTCAATCGCCGTCATCAGACGACCGTCCGCATTGTAATGGATAGAGACGTTTTGAGGTTCATATAAATGCGCCATAAGCATTCTCCGGAATTATAAATTTTTTATCAGATAAACGGCCAGACTGTCGTCTACACGGACAGTCGTTCCTTTTTGTACGGGCTTTGCATCATAATGCAGTCCCGTTGCGTCCGGAATATAGTTCATTTTGACATATAATCTTTGTGCCGCTCCGTAATCTTCGGACAATCCCACACCGATGCCGATTTGTGCATACCCCGATTTTTTGGCTACGGATTCAATGCGTTTTAATAATTTTCGACCGATCCCCTGATTTCTGAAACGGGGAACGACATTGAAATCGACAATTTCCGGAATATTGTTTCGCGCAAAATTTTTATAGCCGGAAATGTATTTCAATGTCACATACCCGACAATTTTTTCATCGTTGTAAGCAAGCAGAACATATCTGTTTTTTTCCGTATGTTCTTTGAGGTATCGTTTAAACAGGTCAAACCTGTCGCTTAAATAAGTGCCTTTAAAGCTTAATTGGAAAATATCAAGATCATTGCCAGAAATTTCTTTTAATCTGATGTTTGTCAGGCCGTGTCGATTCATCTTAAACCTTTGGATATGAAAAAATCCGGAGAATTTCTTCTCCGGATTATAGCAATCAAACTTTAAAAAAGCGTGACCGATTACAGGATCGACTGACCCGTTTTTGCCCAGTCTTCGGCGAAAGTCTTCAGACCGGAATCCGTCAACGGATGATGATAAAGTTGGCGAATGACTTTCGGCGGAGCCGTAATCACGTCCGCGCCGATCTTGCCGGCGTTAATGACATGTTCCGGGCTGCGCACGGAAGCGACCAGAATCTGCGTTTTGAAGTTGTCATAGTTGTCATAAACCATGCGGATATCTTCAATCAACTGCATACCGTTAACGCCCAGATCGTCCAAACGGCCGACGAACGGAGAAACGAACGTCGCACCGGCTTTGGCAGCCAGAATCGCCTGACCGCAGGTAAAGCACAGCGTCACGTTGACCATCGTGCCTTCGGCGGACAAAGCGCGGCAGACCTTCAACCCGTCCTGTGTCAGGGGGACTTTGATCGTGACGTTGCGCGCGATTTTGCGCAACACTTCGGCTTCTTTCATCATCGTGTCGTAATCCAGCGCCGTGACTTCCGCGGAAACGGGACCGGGGACGACCTTGCAGACTTCCGCAATCAGTTCTTTGAAGTCCATGCCCTGCTTGGCGGCCAAAGACGGATTTGTCGTAACGCCGTCAACCATGCCGGTCGTCGCCAATTCTTTGATTTCGTTTAAATCGGCTGTATCAATAAAAAATTTCATTTGAGTATCTCACCCTAAAGTTAGTAGATTGAAACTAAGCATTGAGTGTAAGGAAATGTCGGACAAGAATCAATCAAATAAAAAATGTTTGCAGGTTTTGCTGCCGCTGCCTTTGGCCGGCGCGTTTGATTATGCCTGTCCCGAAAATATTTCCGCACCGCCCGGCAGCTTTGTCCGCGTTCCGTTTGGTGCGCGTGCAATGACCGGAGTCGTTTGGGAATCGGCGGCGGAATCAAAAATAGAAGAGTCAAAGTTAAAAGATATCCGCGGCGTCTGCGATCTGCCGGTTTTAAGCCCTTCAAACCGGAAATTGATCGACTGGGTGGCCGGATATACGCTTTCGGCGCCGGGTGCAGTGCTGAAAATGGCGATGAGTATCGACGACGTTTTTCAGGGAATCGGGGAAACGGACGGATATGTTGCCGCGGACACGGCTGAAAAAATTCGTTTGACGGCCGCGCGGCGGAAAGTGCTGGACGCCGTAACGGATATGCCGCGCTCGGCCGCCGAAATTGCCAGACTGGCCGGCGTGTCGCCGTCTGTTGTTAAAGGGCTGGCCGACGCGGGAATGCTGCGGCGCGAAAAAATAAAACCGGTGTCTTTTGATATACCCCGGACTGACGGCGCGGGGGTAAATCTGTCCGGCCGGCAGGCCGACGCGGCCGAAGTATTGTCCGATTCGGTCGGAAAAGGGTTTTCCGTAACGGTTTTAAACGGCGTGACGGGATCCGGAAAAACGGAAGTCTACTTTGATATGATTGCCGCGGCGTTAAAGCAGGGGAAGCAGGCTTTGGTTTTGCTGCCGGAAATCGGATTGACGGGGCAGTGGCTGGAACGTTTTAAACGTCGGTTCGGAGTATTGCCGGCTTTATGGCATTCGGATCTGTCCGCCAGAGTGCGCCGTGAAACGTGGAAGGCCGTTTTAAACGGCGAAGTCCGTGTTTTGGCCGGCGCGCGTTCCGCTTTGTTCCTGCCTTTTTCCGAACTGGGCGCGATCATCGTTGATGAAGAACACGACGCGTCTTATAAACAGGAGGACGGCGTGATTTATCAGGCTCGCGACATGGCCGTTGTCCGCGCAAAGATCGAAAACATACCGATTGTGCTGTCGTCGGCAACGCCGTCTTTGGAAACCAGAATCAACGTAAGGGCCGGAAAATACAAAGAAGTCGTTCTGCCTGATCGCTTCGGGGCGGCTGTCATGCCGCGGATCGATTTGATCGATATGCGCCTTTTTCCCCCGGAAAACAAAGCGGAACTTAAAAGTTTTTTATCGCCTGTTTTGCTCAATGAAATCGGGCGGACTTTGGAACGCGGCGAACAGGCGCTTTTGTTTTTGAACAGGCGGGGGTACGCTCCGCTGGTTTTATGCCGCAAGTGCGGACATCGTTTTCAATGTCCGAACTGTTCGGCATGGCTGGTTGAACACAGAAACGGCCGGCGTCTGGAATGTCACCACTGCGGTTACCATATTCCCGTGCCGCAGGCTTGTCCCGTTTGCGGCGAAGAAGGAGAGCTGGCCTCGTGCGGGCCGGGCGTGGAACGGATCAGCGAAGAAACGGCCGTCCGTTTCCCACAGGCGCGGCAGTTGGTCGTTTCCGGCGATTTAAATGCGACGGCGGCACAAATGGCGGAACTGATGCGTCAAATCCATGATCATGAAGTCGACGTCATTATCGGAACGCAGATTTTGACAAAAGGGCACCATTTCCCGGATTTGACTTTGGTCGGCGTCGTTGATGCGGATCTGGGGCTGGCCGGCGGAGATTTAAGGGCGGGGGAAAGAACGTTTCAAATGCTGCACCAGGTGGCCGGACGTGCCGGGCGCACAGATAAAAACGGGCAGGTGTTTTTGCAGACTTTTGATCCCGAAAATCAAATTATGCAGGCGTTGAAAACGGGAAACGCCGATGATTTTCTGGAAGCTGAAATTCAGTCGCGCGAATTATTGAAAATGCCTCCGTTCGGTCGCCTGGCCGGTATAATTGTCAGCAGTCCGTCGCAGGAATATGCGCAGAAAGCCGCCGTTCTGCTGGGCAGATGCGCGCCGCAGGGCGACGGCGTGCGCGTACTGGGGCCGACGCCGGCGCCGCTGTCTTTGCTGCGCGGAAAATACCGATACCGCCTGCTGCTGCAAACGGGGCGGCGGATTAAAATCCAGAACGTTTTGCAAAGTTGGCTTTCCCGGCTGTCTTTGCCGTCTTCGGTCCGGGTGCAGACGGATATTGACCCGTACAGCTTTTTTTAAAAAAAGCTGTACGTCCTATAGGGAAATCCACTATAGTAAGTTGTGTTTTTCTTAATCGGAGCGGATCGTGAATACAAAAGCCGGAAAACTGTACAGAAAGCGTCGCTTTTCTGCCTTTAAAGACAAGTCGTCCGTTCCCGTTTTCGCCGCGATTGATCTGGGAACGACGAACTGCCGGCTGTTGATTGCCACGCCGACCCCGACGGGATTCGCGGTTAAGGAAACGTTTTCCAGAATTACGCGGCTGGGCGAAGGATTGATCAGCAACGGCATTTTGTCCGAACGCGCGATTAAAAGAACGATTTTCGCGTTGAAATTATGCGTTAAAAAACTGGAAAAATACAAAATGGTCAAGGCGCGATTTGTCGCGACGGAAGCTTGCCGCAGGGCTAAAAACGGGGCGGAATTTATCGCGCGGGTCAAAAAGGAAACGGGGTTGAACCTGGAAATTATTTCTTTTGAAGAAGAATGCCGTTTGGGCGTCGCCGGGTGTGTTCCGCTGATTAACCGCAATATCCGTCATGCGCTGGTGTTTGATATCGGCGGCGGATCGACCGAGGTTTCCTGGGCAAAAATAGACGAAAACAATCAGGCCGGCATTGAAGGCGTGCTGTCTTTTCCTTTAGGCGTCATCACCGTGTCGGAGGCCTTTACCGGCAAAGGATTGTCATCGGCGGCTTACAGAGCGGTCGTAAAAAAAGTTTTGTCTTATCTGCAGCCGTTTGAAGACCGCTTCGGGATTTTGAAAGTCATTGAACAGGGCGACGTTCAAATGATTGCTATGTCGGGCACGGTAACGACGATCGGCGCTTTTCATTTGGGGTTGCCCGTTTATAACCGCGCTGTCGTCGACGGTCTGGCGTTAAGTTATGAAGACTTGGGGCGGGCAAAAAGAAAGCTGGAAAAACTGCCTTATGCCGAAAAAGAGGCGCATCCGTGCATCGGTCCGCAACGGGCGGATTTGTCTTTGCCGGGATGCGCGATTTTGCAGGGCATTTGCGAAATGTGGCCGATCGGAGAAGTCACGATTGCCGATCGCGGATTGCGGGAAGGCATTGTTCTTGATTTGATACGCAGAGAAAATGCGGGAACGGGCAGAAAATGAAAAAACCGACAACTCATATGTTAAAAACGCACGTTAAAACGGCCAAGAAAAGATCTTCCGCGTCAACTCAGTGGTTGCAACGCCAGTTAAACGATCCGTATGTCGCCATGGCAAAACAGGAAGGCTATCGCGCCAGATCGGCTTTTAAACTGATCGAACTGGACGATAAGTTTCATTTTCTAAAGCCGGGAAAAAGAGTCGTCGATTTGGGGGCGGCACCGGGCGGGTGGACGCAGATCGCCGTTCAAAGGGTAAAATCTGCGCCGGATAATCCTCTGGTCGTCGGGCTGGATCTGCTGGAAATGGCGCCGATCGCAGGGGCAAAGACGACGCAGCTGGATTTTCTGGACGATTCCGCGCCCGATGTTTTAAAAGAAATGCTGGGCGGGCATAAAGCCGACGTCGTTTTAAGCGATATGGCGCCGAATACGACGGGCATGAAAGATATTGACCATTTACGGATTATGGGACTGTTGGAAACGGCTTATGCCTTTGCTTGCGAGATTTTAAATCCGAACGGCACGTTTGTCGCAAAGATTTTTCAGGGCGGAACGGAACAAAACCTGTTAAACGAAATGAAGCGGCGTTTTCAGTCGGTCAAACACGCCAAGCCGCCCGCCAGCCGTAAGGAATCTTCCGAATTTTATGTCGTGGCAACGGGATTTAAAGGCGAATAATGAAAGACTCTGCCAGAATACAAACCGCGATAGAACTGACGGACGAAATTTTTGCTTTCCGCCAGCCGGCAGACAATACGATTAACGTTTATTTCAGAACGCGCCGCTATATCGGTTCGACGGACAGGCGCGTCGTTTCCGATCTGGTGTGGCAGACGCTGCGCCATTACGGGCGGTTGTCGTCTTTGTCCGCGGAAAAGCTGACGGGCAGGGCGGCCGTTATGATGATGCTGTTTTTCCAAAAACGCGATCCGGCTTCTTTTTTTAATGGAGAAAAGTATGCTCCTGCGCCGTTGAGCGAAGCGGAAAAAAGCTTTTTAAAACAACTGCCGGGCGTTTTGCCGCCGCCTGTTTTGGAATGCCCGGAATGGTTAAGAAATAAAATCGACACGGCGGATATCGTTGCCATGACGGGCGAAGCGCCGTTGGATTTGCGCGTCAATACGTTGAAAACCGATAGGGAACAGGTACTGGAACTGTTGGCTCAATCGGGAATTAAAGCCGAAAAGACGCCTTTTGCCCCCAACGGAATCAGAATTAAGGAACGGGTCAATCTTTCTTCAATGCCGCTTTATCGGGACGGCTTGATCGAAGTGCAGGACGAAGGCTCTCAAATCGTATCTTTGCTGACGCAGGCAAAAGCCGGACAGACCGTGATCGACTGGTGCGCGGGCGCGGGCGGCAAAACGCTGGCCATGTCTGCGATGATGCGGGCGAAGGGAACGATTTACGCCGTTGACAACGACCCGAAACGCATGCGTGATCTGCCGGACAGAGCCTGCCGGGCGGCGGCAAATAACGTGATTGTTCTGAACGATTATAACAACTTAAAAATGTACGATCTGGTTTTGGTTGACGCGCCGTGCACGGGATCGGGCACATGGCGGCGCAGTGTTGACGCCAAGTGGCGCATGACGCCGCAACAGTCGGCCGGTATTATAAAAACGCAGCGGGAAATTTTGGATAAAGCCTGCCGCTTTGTGAAAAAAGGCGGAAAGCTGTTTTATATTACGTGTTCTTTGGATCCTGCGGAAAATGAAAATCAGGTACGGGCGTTTTTGCAAAGCCATAACGATTTTAAATTGGAAGACCTTTCACCGGTTTTGGAAAATCTGACAGGTCAAAAACGAACGGACAAAACGGTGCGTTTAAACCCCTCTGTTTTTCAGACGGACGGATTCTTCGCCGCTTCGTTTATAAAGAAATAAGGATATTTGGCGACCGAACCCTTTCGGGTTCCAATCGGGCAGCTCAAAACCAAATAAAAACCCCCTGCGAATATTCTGCCGGAGGAGCGTGCCGGGGTTGTTCGCTTTGCTCACCCCTCAAGGGGGCCGCTCGGACTGCAGTCCTGCGCGTCGTCGCCTTTGC